>Ga0325411_1009552_pt1 | contig 10341 bp, 11 predicted proteins | sample PopdelMetagenome_13_FD_206181 | JGI IMG/M metagenome (GOLD analysis project Ga0325411, IMG submission 206181) | Populus deltoides microbial communities from Bellville, Georgia, United States - Xylem-PdIQD-R4 | ecosystem: Host-associated > Plants > Phyllosphere > Stem > Wood/Secondary xylem...
ATTTTTAATAAATTTATTATAGTATAAAAAGAATCCTAACTGAGTTAATCATTGATTCTAGGAAAAGGAATCGATTTTAGTGTTTGAAAGCGTTTTTATTGATGTTTTTGCAACAAATAGAGTTTCGTAATTTACGAGTTCCACTCAATATATATATATATATATATATGTTGAAAAAGTACATGTTTCGACCCTTAGCGTAGCGTGTCCCTAGAAAGTAGAAACTAAACAGGATCGAATCATTTCAAAACCATTTCTATTACAATTGCTCGAGTAAATTTTAGAAACCTTCTAAAAAAGGTCCGTTTAGAAAACGACCACAAAAAAAATCTACGCCAAAATTCAAGATCTCGTTGAAATAAACTTTGCAACGACACGTAGTCTTGGGTCCACCGGGACCATATTACAATCACCCTGACCACTACTGTCCGCAAACTGCCGTCCGTACAGGTTTGTGTCACCATAAGCACTGAACAGCCTGCTCCCTGAGCTGCCTTTCTTTCCAATCATGGCCCATAAGTCCTGCGGTACAACCCCTTGTCATTACTTTTCCTTGCAAAGGGTTGTTGACCGTTAAATTAGTGCCACTACCGCCAATAAATTGCCCTCCAGTTTCAAATAATTTATTGTCTCCTAAACATAATATTAAAATAGCATTAGACTATTAGTTAATTATAAAATACCAATCCCTAAACCCTTTGTAATCTCCGCTCTCACCGTACAAAACTCCAAACATGCGACGGGGATTTCGGTCTAAAACAAGACTCGAAAATCTATCATCAAAATTATCGATTCTGTTAGTGTACCTGTCCTGAAGTTTTAACCTTTTACTTTTCAAAACTGAATCTTGTTAAGAAGAAGAAGAAAAAAAAAAAGGCCTCCACTCTTTTTACTCGAATTGAGCCATGGCATTTTCTAGTGATTCGATGCTTCAAAAGATCTTTGCAAAGAGCCCGGCTTTTGATTCAAACAAAAGGGTTTTTGGAAAACCAGTGAGTATTTCTGGTGGGGCAATTTCTTGCAATGAAAGGAATCTGAAGAGTAAAGGCAAGATTGCAGTAAAAGCAGCAGCAGAAGCAGATGTTATGGGTTTGAAGAATCATGAGGTGAACCTGGATCTGGGGTTTGATGTGGTGGCTGAGAGAGAGTTGAGAGAAAAAGGGTTCTTGGGGATGAGGAAGACAAAGCTAGTGTGCACTATAGGGCCTGCTTGTTGCTCTCTGGAGGATTTGGAGAGATTGGCAATGAGAGGGATGAATGTGGCTAGACTTAATATGTGTCATAATACAAGAGAGTGGCACCGGGATGTCATTAGGAAAATCAGGAAGTTGAATGAACTGAAAGGGTTTTCTGTTTCGGTTATGATTGACACTGAAGGTAGTCTGATTCATGTTGTGGATCATGGAGTTCCTTCCTCTCTCAAAGCAGAGGTATCTTACTAGAATCCCATTGTATTGTTGGGCTTAAATTAGTGCTTTAAGATACTTCTCTCTCTCTCTCTCTCTCTATCTCTCTCTCTTTCTATTGGAGTAGTATGAACATTTTTTAGTAGCTGTTAATTTAGGAGAATTACGAGCAGAATGCAGCATAACTGGAACTCAGCATTAAGTTTCCCTTTAATTAGGGGAAAATATGTCTATAGACTATTTCTTAATTTTGGATTCTAATAATAATTTGTTGTGATCGGTGGATTTTTGTTTTCACTGGGCACCAGGAAGGTTCAGTTTGGGTATTTACAGCTCAAAAGTTTGAAGGTTCTCGTCCATTTACTGTGCAAGCCAATTATCAAGCCTTCTCTGAAGGTAATGAATTTATTTTATTGCTCATTGGGTCACTTATCCTTTAGTTTTTAAATCTTAGAAGAAATAATAAAAAAATGCTTTATTTTAATTTATCTTAATAAAATTGAATCATCGGCAGGCATCATGGTGGGTGATGAACTGGTTATTGATGGTGGAATGGCAAGGTTTGAAGTTGTCGAAAAGATGGGGAATGATTTGCATTGCAAGTGCACAGATCCTGGTCTATTCCTACCTCGAGCCAAATTAAGCTTCTGGAGAGATGGGAAGCTTTCCTATCACGGTCTTCCAACTCTATCCCCAAAGGTTTATTTATGATTAATCTCTTCTCTCAACGGTTATCACATTCTATGGTGGTCAATTCATCTTAGTTGGGTTACATTAATTACACTATAATTTTGTTCTTAAGCTGGTTGTAACTGCATCAGATATCACAGCTTTTGCAGTCTGCTATCTGTTTCGCTAGCTTTTCTCAAAATACGATTAAGAAAACCCAGTACTTTTTAGGTTGTTTGAGTCCAAAACACTAAATTAAAATTGTGTCTCCGCAACTTGCATGCTTGGTACCGCAGACATCCTAGCAGCACTTCTGTCAATTTCCTGGGATCTATTTCATAATGTCTTGAAGTTCATGGATTCACTGGTAGGAACATAGAAGGATAGGCTCTCCATGTCATAATCGTTGTTTTCCAACATTGCATACTTTATCTTTGACAGAATTTTGCATGCGAGAAACTTAATTTCTCAAATTCGTTAGATTTCAAACTCAATCGGACTTACATAGATGAGCATGGTAGCTGTTGATAGTGAGAAATCCTTGGTTTTATGCTCTGATAAATTTATCAGTTATACTCATTAAATGATCTACAGGATTGGGCAGATGTTGATTTTGGAATTTCTGAAGGTGTTGATTTTATTGCCATGTCATTTGTAAATGATGCTGATTCTGTCAAGGATCTGAAGAATTATCTCTTTGCCAAAACGTCCAAGTAAGAACACATTCATCAAGTTGAGATATCACGTAATTCACCCACATAAGAATCTCCCTTCCTCTTTCGATTTTTCTCCCATAATATAATGTATTTTACTTGGCTAGTTATTTAGATTCTCTTTTACAGACCAACAAGTAGATGCTGAAACCATACCTGAACAACCTTGTCTTGGCAGATTTGTAGCTAATATTATGTTGCCATATTTTTGAAAGAATGTTAATCTATGTCCTACATGTTACTGAGTTAGCTAACCACATAGATATAGTTGTTTTTTTTTCCTTCCTGCTAATTAGTATCTTCTGGAAAACAAAGAGAAAAAAACTTAAAGATTGATGTCATTTACAGATCAATAAGAGTACTGGCAAAAATTGAGACCTTGGAGTCTCTTCAGAAGCTGGAAGAAATTGTAGAGGCATCTGATGGAATCATGGTGGCTCGTGGTGACCTAGGAGTTGAAGTTCCACTTGAACAGATTCCAACAGTCCAGGAGGACATAACTCGCTTATGTAGGCAGATGAACAAGCCAGTAATTATTGCTTCTCAACTTCTTGAATCCATGGTTGAATATCCAACTCCAACACGTGCTGAGGTATTGATTATATGACAACATCTATTGTAATTGCAATTTAATATTTTGGTTGGGGGACACTATTTTTCTGAAGGGAGAGAAAAAAATAAACATTTTTTTTGGACAGGATGTGTTCTTGAGAGTAAAAAACCAAAAGAATCAAACCTTACACAGGCAGTTTAAAAGCTCCACGTTATATGACAGATTGAAAATTTATATATGATTCTACAAAATCAGATAAAGAAGTGGAAAAGGAACACCTTATTTCACTGCTTTGTCGTGAGAGATCTTTGAAATCCATTCAACTAATTTTGGAATTAAACAGGTGTCACTTTCAAGTATCACATCTAATGGAATGATGGCAGCTGCTTTTTTAGACATGGCATGAATATGGATCAGTGTCCCGTTATTCCTAACGTGGAAGAAATGGATTGAGAGAAACAATAGAGCTATTCAGATTGAGACTTCAATTCATGAGATTATGAAGTCTTGTCTAAGGAGCTGTTTTGTTCTAGAGGGCCCATGCATTTCTTTCTGTAAAGGAAAACAATATATATAGTGTTGTTGAGATTTTGTTCCACTGATTACCTTCTTTTATTTGATAAGGTGGCAGATGTTTCTGAAGCTGTTCGACAGTATGCAGATGCACTGATGTTGTCTGGTGAATCAGCTATTGGGTTACATGGGCAGAAGGCTCTTTCTGTCTTGCAGATGGCCAGCAGTCGAATGGAACTATGGAGTCGCGAGGAAAACCGACAGAGTGCTCTTCATAACTGTCAGCTGGGAGGTTCATTGTCTGATTGCATCGCTGAAGAAATATGCAGTTGTGCTGTTCAAATGGGTATAATTTTCTTTTAACATCCCTAGACATTTTCACACTTTTGTTGTGAACCATTAAGTGGATAGGTGGTATGACAGATCTTAATCGTATCTTTTCAACTTTTTTAAACAAAAAATGTCTTCTCAACATTCTCTATAAAATGAGGAAATTTATTGACAAAAACAATAGCTTTCCTTACAATATTGCATATTATTCCAACCTTAGACAATAATGAGCCAAAAGTCAATTGATGATGCTTGTATTGAGCAGGCTTTTGTGTAGTACCTTAACTGGCTCAGTTCATCATCCTGCATTCAGTTAAATTGTAATTTGGAACAATGTCTTGAAGATTTTGAACTGCATATTCTCTGTGCGTAAGATGTTGAAGGGGAAATGATATGGGATTTGTAGTTATAGTTTCATCGATGAACAAATGTGTGATTTTAGTTGTCCTTGACATGCTGCCATCCCTATTGATATCAAATAACCATTGAATCCCATTGGGTTTTAGTAGAAGTCCAGTGAAATATGCTAATAATGTACTTGATATATCATCAATGCATGGTCTTCCCTTCTCTTTTGAACTTATAAGCACACACGTGATATTAACTTTTGGAGTATCACCCAAAATATCCAGGCCTATGACTTGAAATTTATGCCGGTTTTCTTGTTCTGCAGCCAACAACCTTGGTGTAGATGCTATCTTTGTGTACACAAAGCATGGTGAAATGGCATCACTTCTATCTCGCAATAGGCCTTACCCTCCCATATTTGCTTTCACGAGTGACAGTGATGCTCGGATGGCTTTGAATTTGCAGTGGGGAGTTATCCCACTTCTTGTTGACTTGGCAGATGATATGGAAGCCAACATCTCAAAAACCATTGATCTGATGAGAACAAATGGAATGGTAAAGGAGGGAGAGGCTGTCCTGGTGGTCTCAGATTTAACTGCAGCACATGCAACTTCAACGACATTCCAATCAATCCAGGTGAAGACCATTGTTTAGGAGAATTTCTCCCTTCTGAATACTGTTCACTTATGTACGTTAGGTATCAGTGAAAGGTAAAGTAAAAGAGGAAACCTCGAGTAAACCTCGAGTCCGAGGCAGAAGGGTGCACATACCCTTTTTATTTGCGTGGTTTTGTTCTTATTCCATTATATGATGATTGTGAGTGGACTAATCCTCAATGTTTGAAGGAAAGTTTGTGATTAAAACTTGGATTTGGATCCATCTGTTCTTGAAGAGAATGCATAGTACTACAATAGAAAATGCATAATGGTCCATTCAATCAAATGAATTTGGTTTGGTAAATTATGCGTGATTGTTATGTGATCAGATACCAAATTCCAGAGCTTCCATATGGGGGCACACACATGGCTCTGCTATTTAAGAATTTTTGCTATCAGAAATAAGGTTGGCCACATTGCAACATTTGCCTGAATAAAAATGTCAGGGAAACTTGTAACAGAATGAAGGTCATCATTCCTGCCCTTAACAGCGCTGTCTAGTGGGGATTTAGTTTCCTTCTTGGAACATGTTTTTTTTTAACTAATCTAGCTCCTTGCACCAAGTAAAATGTGTTTGTACTGGCTTTAAAGCATGGCAATATGGCATTGCTTGCCACACACCTAGAAAGGGCTTCTAGTGACGGGACATGCTTCTTTTAACAAATTCACCCTGTATCACCCAGCCCTTGAAATGTTCGAACCTCAAAATGATACAAAGAGTACGAGCAAGGCTCTATTCTGATCTTTTTCTGCAAGAAAAAATTGCTGCTCTCAGGACTGAGTTTGAGAATCGAAAACAGACAATACAAAAAGTCCACGAAATGGTGTGACCAATATATGTAATTTCCAACTTAACTCAACTGTCAAAATTTTGAATTTAATTTTAATAATCATGAGTTCCAGTCATTTTAAAATTATTAAAAATTTATATTATTATTAATTTTAGAGTTCATTAGATTAATTAAAATGCCTGTAAATTTATCTGAATAACTATGTTAATAAAAAATAAATATATATATATATATATGTACTGTCCATATCATCGAAACTCTACCCGGAGTCTATTTTTGTGTACATGTGATTATAATGGAGGTCAGAACTGGATGTATTTCATGTTTAGCCCCACCATTCACTGCTAATTTGCAGGCTATCTGCAATAAAGACGATGTTGCCGGGTCGTAATAGGCTATTACACAGTGTTTGCAAGATCCATCTATTCAGGTTGGCTATAGTATTTGGAATTACTTTTTCAATGGGCAGCAACTGAAACTTGCAAGTTTTATTTAGGTTTCAGACTACGGTCCTGCAAGAAACTCCTCGTTGGGATTTCTGACGGTAACCAGCTCCTCCTCAGCGTATCCATGAATCATATTCCCCAATAATTATGCTACAAAACAAAGATTGTGTGTAATCATATGCTTAAGAGACGTGAATTGAGAATTTATGTCTTTCTATCAATTTTAAAGGTGCCGTGAAAGTAACATGACTTCCTCTCTTTCCCTGTCAAGAACCAATCACATAAGCAATTGAGCTTCAATATGATTCAAACTTTGTTTAGATTTAGATAACGCTGATTTCTTGAATGTTTAACGTCTTTCACCTCCTCAAATGAGAATAAAAATAAAACAACCATATGTCAAATGCTACGCCCACCCGCACCCCTGAGTTTATGTTTGCAGGGAAATGCAGGGGTGGCAATAGAAAAGTCATATATATATATATATAAAACAATTCTTGGATGGTAATTTCCTTTTGTATTGAATCTTAGACTATACTTTCTCAACAACCATATAACCACTAGCTTTGACTACTTTCACAAAGCTAAACGGAAAGAGTTCAGTGAATCTTTCCCATCTTTCTTTCTTTCTTTCTTTCTTACTTACTTACAATTGACTTGATACGAAGACACAAATCGTTACTATTTTCATAGCTCATGCCTTCTCTTTGTTTTTCAAGTTTCTAAGCAGTTCCTTCATTTTAATACCTTCTATTTTCTAAAATCAAAGGTCACCTTTTTATTATCTTTTTTCCTTTTCTTTTTTTGGGCTTGCTTCATTGATTTCGTGGAGAGTAAATTGTGTGGCAATTCCTATCCCGACAAAAACGGACATGACCCGACTTCGTAGCCACAGAAGCCATCCAACAGTCACATCATTTATGCGTACGTTAGTTCCATATAACCTCTGCTTACTAAAATACGCCCATTTGGCGATTCAGGGCTACAGGCAACCAAAACCCACCTATTGTCTTCACCACTTCCTTCCTTTCTCTAGAAACAAACGCACATCTCCACTCCTTCTAATAATATTTTATTTTCTCTTCTTAAAAAAACGATTTGAAGTGTTCTTCATTACTCAGACTCGTTCACTTCACTTCATGCCAAACACCACCTCAACATGGCTTCTCTACACATACTGAAATCAACTCTCTCCCCCCTCTCCACTTCACCGTCAAAAGACTTCATCGGGAAATCAAATTACAGGAAAACAATTCCCAAGTTGAGAACTATTTATGGCAGCTCAAGAAGATATTCTGAGAGACGGCAAAAGGTTAAGGTTTTTTGTTCGGTCCAAGAAGAAGATAATAATCAAAGAAATGGCAAGTTTTCATATCAAAGTTTCGAACTTTATTGGTTTTTTGTGATCCTATATTAGAAAGATAGTAGCTTTTTGTTAATATTTATGTTATGCGCTTGTGGGTTTGCTTAGTGAAGAGGGTTTTGTGTTTTTTTCCTTATATACAGGGGAAGAGCCAACAGAGTCCTTGTTCATGAAGGAACTGAAGAGGAGGGGTATGACTCCAACTTCATTGCTTGAAGAGACTAATAGAGGCAACTATAGAGTGGAAGATGAAATGAAAATAGGAGAGGAAGATAGGGGTTTCTCCAAAAGAAATCCAGTATCAACTGAACTTGATAATAGTTTGTCTAATCAAAGGGAGAAGTCAATGGCTCTTAATAGTGAAGGACTTGAGGTTAATTTTGTTTCTTTACTCTTTGTTTGCTATTTCTCAAAGTTTGTTTTGTTTATTTGTCGAAGTATTGCTTGAATTTTCTATTAATTAAGCCGTGCCAAAACTTGAGCTCTAATCATGGGAGAATCTTTTGTTGTGTATACTTTCTTACGTATATCTAAAGGTAATTTCTACTGGCACTAATCCTAAATGAATCATTATTATCTCATTCATGTTGAAGCTCCTGGTGCTGTTTGTAATCTAAAGTAGATCTAATGAGGTTATTTTTTAATGGTCTTCCTAAATGGCTATCGACACTTGGCTGTTACATTTGTTTTTTTCCACCAATTCAGATGTGATTGTTCATTTAGTCCTTGTTTTAATTGGAGATAGATTTTTTTTTTCTTTTGCAAATCTAAGTGCAGGTATGCTATGACGGGCTTACATTTTTTTCTCTGTTTCAGGGGTTAATTCCTAGGGCTAAGCTTTTGCTTACTCTTGGAGGAACTTTCTTCCTGGGATTTTGGCCATTGATTCTCATAACTGTCGCATTTTTTTCCAGTCTCTACTTTGTAAGTTATTTTCCTGTTACACTCATGTCTATTTAACATGTTACTATGGATCGTTGCCAGTTTTGTTTGGTGTTTCTTTGTCCAAACCTTGTGCTGCGTTAGGTCAAGGTTTTTTATTTTCTAATTGCTATCGTTAGTTCTACTCTGACATCTTATTCAGCTATTTGAAATATGTTTTTTGTTGGAAGGTGATCAATGATGTGGTGTATTGAAATTTGAGATCTGAAAGTGGCTACTGTCATATATAGTGTGTTTCTGTTGGGGCTCTGTGTAAGTGTTCAAGTTACCATGATTATAAATTGGAATGGTTTGGCCATGAGATCAGACTTAGTTCATATACACAAACGAGAAAGGTAGGATAACAAAAAGCATTTCTTGAAATATTGATCATGATAGTTTGTTGATGAGGATCCATCAAACAAGGGGCATTAGATCAAATTTTAAACAATCTTGTAGTTTGTTCTACCGCCAAGAATAGGATTGGCAAGCTTAAGGAGATCTTTGGTTAACTATGAGGCATCTTATACCACGGTAATTTGACCTTATTTTTTGAGTTGGTTGCATGCTAGCTAAGCCCTCTGCTTCCTTCAATTTTGGAACATTCCACTTCTAGGTGGAAAAAAACAGAAATTGTGGAGAAGGCATTGTCTTTGAGTGGATGTTTTCTCTCTATTGAGTTGTGAGTCTACTTGTTACTTATGATGTCACATACTTAAACTCTTTGTTTCGTGTCTGCGTATGCTTTTAGTGAATCTGCTGTTGGTTGTCAATGCTCTAGGGAGAGTCAAATAGTCTTTGTCATCATATTGGTTGCGCATAACTTATTTGTCCCATGGAAACTAGCTACTGATGATTCAAAAAAAAAAGAAAAGGAAAAAAGAAACTAGTTACTGACATGTTTCCTCTTTTCTTTGGGCAGTACTTTGGGCCAAGCTTCGTCCACGACGGAAGCAATGCATCATTCTCACCACCACAATATATTGATCCATATGAACTGCTGGAAGACGAAAGAATATCTCAAATAGCTCCTAGTTTAAAATGAAGCACAAAACAATTCTACGTAAACCAGCATCTTTAAACTTCAATTATAGATTGGATATCTCTGTAGCATATTTTGTCTGGCCTAGTTGATTCTTTTTCTTTGTAAATACTATCATACCAATCATCATGTACTCTCTCAGCAGTTCTATGTTCAGCATCTTTCCCAATATTTTCAATTTCCAGTTCTTGCTGGAACGCCAAGAAAGGTGTTTGTGGTCTCATTGTTTATGTGCTATTTTAGAATCCATTTCCTTGTGCATGCAGCATGCAATTCCTCCAGAGAGCAATCAATCCAAGTGCCGCAGAGCTTCAATTATTCTAATTCTTGCCGAGTTAAAATTTATCGATAACACGTCTCCTTTTTATGAATCTTCCAGAGTACACGGAAATTCTTTAGTCGAAAAGGTTTTTTTTTCCCCCCGAGTTATCATAATCTAATTTTTAATTTTATTTTTTATATATAAAAAAAAATGAAAGGATGAATGAAATGGAATGAACCAAGAAAAATTGAGATTCAGGTTAAGATAATACAAATATTTTGGTCTGAATTCTGGCTAACTAGGTCTAGAGATTTAATTAAACTTTAAT
>Ga0325411_1009555_pt1 | contig 10339 bp, 10 predicted proteins | sample PopdelMetagenome_13_FD_206181 | JGI IMG/M metagenome (GOLD analysis project Ga0325411, IMG submission 206181) | Populus deltoides microbial communities from Bellville, Georgia, United States - Xylem-PdIQD-R4 | ecosystem: Host-associated > Plants > Phyllosphere > Stem > Wood/Secondary xylem...
TAGTAACCTGAGCACAGGATCATCAAAAAAAATCAATGGAGACCACCTGTCATGGCAGTCCTCCTTTTTTTTCCCTTGAAGACAAACTGTATCAGATTCTAAACCTTTCACAACTTTTAAAACATTAATTTGACTAATTTTTCCATTATTATCAGAATAATTATCGAATAAATTTAAAATCTTGTTCTTAATAGCCATCACCTTTTTTTGATAAATCTCATCCCGGTCAAAAAAGCAGGCATCTCAGTGACTGGAAGAATCATTAGACGAAAAGCTTTAACAAGGGTTGAATTGAAATCCCAGGGGCGCTCTCTTCCATATTCAATTCTCGGAAGAAGATTCTCAGAAGCTGATTCTACGCATCAGACTAACTGGACCAACATTTTGTTTTCTGTTAAAAACCTTCAAATTAATTCATCTACCATGTTAAAAAAATTAAAATCAAAATCAAGGGAGAAAAAAAAGAGAAAAAAAAAAAACAGGAAAGCAAAGAATCAATAACATCTTTTTTTTATCAAAAGATTCAGGGACAGCTCTGTAAATTCACTAACGCTCGAAATCCGACAATACAATCCACAACCCAACGAGCCATCCCCTGTACAAACCCATAAAAAATTTTATCCACAAATTTTTTTAAAAAAATACAATAAAAAAAAAACATAAAACAAAAGGTACAGCTAAGTTAAGCTAAGCATGAACAGGACCTGGAGTCACTAACACAGTATTACTCGGCGGATTATTCGAAGGAGGTGGAGCCCCAGTTATATCAGGCGCAGAAGGAGGCGGCGGTGACAGTAGAAGAGGAGGAGGAGGTGGTGGTGGAGGTAGGTTAGTGCCAATGTCCGGTGGGGTAGGTGGGGGTGGGGGTGGTGGTGGTGGTGGTGGTGGTGGTGGTGGATGTAGGTTAGTGCCACTGTCCGGTGGGGTAGGTGGTGGTGGACTGAATTGGTAGATGCCCGCTGTGCTAGGTGGGGTCAGCCCAGAAGGTCCACTTGTGGTAGGATTAGGGAAGGTTAATTGTGGAGGGTGACAATCATCGTCGTCACCAGAGCATTGGTGTGATTTGTGAAGGCGGTGGCGTAAGAGTTCATATCCCAAGACAAGACCGAGAATAACAAGTACAGTTACAATGAAGATGAAGATCTTTGTTGCTTTCCCTACGTAACACATATTTGTTGTTGTTGTAGAAGATTTTTTAGGACAAAAGCTGAGAAGGGTCTGATAAGTTACAGAAGGAGATGGGGTTTGGTTCTTTTTCGTCTTCTTTTCATGGTGTGATGGTGTTCTGTGGGAAGAAGACGGAGAGTGAGTATCAGTGTGGTAATTAAGAGAAGGGGACCAGATCGAATTTTTAAAATAAAAAAAAAAAAAAAACAATTAGTTTGTAACAATGACACCGTTATAATGTTTTACAGAACTTTCAAAAGTTAAAAGTGTATCCGTAGTGGGATTAGGTTATTTTTAAATAATTTTTTTGTGTTAAAATATATATTAATAATATTTTTTTATTTATTAAAAATTAATTATTTTTTACAAAAAAAAATAATTTGTAACAATAACACCGTTATAATTTTTTACAGAGCTTTCAAAAGTTAAAAAGCATATTTAGTAGTGTAGTTACGGTTGTTTTTTAAATAATTTTTTATATCGAAATACATATTAATAATATTTTTTTTTATTTTTAAAAAATTATTTTTAATATCAGCACATTAAAACAATCCAAAATATATAAAATATATTAAATTTTAACATAAAAAATTAAATTTTTTAAAAATACAGTTTACATCATATTCCCAAATAATTTTTTTTATTGATTAAACTTGTCCTGCCTAATAAATTAATCTTAGATCCGGTAGACTCTTTTCTTGCTCGAGTTAGGTGTTAAAAAAAATAATTTAACATAGTCAAAGGGTCTTTCAAAATGAAGTTGAAAAATATTTTAAAAAAATTTAATTTTTTTGTATTAATATTTTTTAGTATTTTTAGATTGTTTTTATATGATAATATTAAAAATAAATTTTAAAAATAATTATTTTGATATATTTTTAAATAAAAAACAATTGCTACCCCAAATAGTTTCAAAATATTTCAATTAATTTTTTTATAAAAAATAAAAATAATATTATTTTAATTTTTTTAAAATAAAATATTTTTATTAATTTGAATCTATCCAAGCGAACAAATAATATGGGTTTTGTGATAGTTCAATTATTATGATTTTGACCACTAATTATTGGGTTTTTATTTTTAAAAAAATATATAAATGAAAAACAAAATATTTTTCAAGAAATAGTTCACTGTAGACTTTCTCCTTCTTGGCTTAAAAAAACAGCTTTTTGCCATGTGTTTAAAGGTAAATTAGTCTTCTCCTTGGAAAAAATTGTGTTCTAAAATTGATTAGGGATAGAACGAGTATTTTGCGTTGTGGTTGAACACCGAATTTACAACACTACCTTTAAAAGATATTAGTTTTTGAACTTCTACTCAAGCTAGTTTTGTATTTTCAATTAAAATGCATAGTAAAATAACCTTTTTACCCTTAGAATTTAAAAAAAATATTAACATGCATTTTCTTTTTTTTTTAATTAATTGATTAGGGTGGGGTCATTTAAGCATTCTAATAATTAAAAAGGAATAAAAAAAAGGGTTTACGTGTATTGTGCATGCATCAGCACGTCAATCTCTTAATTGTATCGAATAGCGCGAACAACTGATTCCAGTTTAAGGTGGCTCCAGCTTCATATTATCATATTCTCCTTAGATATATGGTGTGTGCACCAATAAGAGGTTTGGTTTGACACCGACGACACTTTTTTCTTCTTCTTCTTTCTTTCCCCTCTCTTACTCAGTGTTTGCACCCTACCACCTGATTTTTCTAGTCACCCCTAAACTTCTGTTTCTTTTTTATTCAGTCTTTATTCTTTGGGTTATAATTCTTTTTGAAATAATTCAAAGAATTAGATTTTCTTTTCAATTTCATCCCTATTCAAATTTTTGTTTTGTCAAATTTGTTTATCATTCTTTTGTTTGCTATTTTTGTAGTCTAAGATAATATTTAGAGTTGCTTTTTTTTTATCCCACCCTCCATAAATTTTTTTCCTGATAGATTTCATTCTCATTCTTTTAAAAAATTTTTGCTTTGGAAGATTTTCAAAAGCAATATTTTTTTTACACGATTTAATTATTCAACATTTAATTGGTTTGGATTTGAGTTTGGTTAAGCTTGTGTCTAAGATTTCACAGGTTGCAAACTTTAAAAATTAACCTAGCTTTATGAGGTTTGCCTAGGATTGCTTTAGGTTTTTTTTATCATGTTTTTAAGCTAATATTTTTTTGATTTTATCCTTCAACTTTTATTCAATTGGAAATTGAGTTTTGTTTTTTTATTTTCCATGCTTTTTAAGAACTTGGTTTTATCATTTATTTTTATTTAATTGGGCTATCTAAGCTCTTTTTATTTATTATTCTTTGTTAAGTTTATTTTTTAAAATACGTTTTATTCTTGAATTAAATAAAATTGATTTATTGAATATAGGTGGATGCTCACTTTGTTTTGTTTTATTTTGTTTGATTATCTTTTTCGGGACTTTACTTTAATGACCCATGCGAATTCTTCTCATGTCATCGTGCAAATTTTACGGTCGAGTTTGAACCATCTCAGCAAATGTTTTTTTGTGATGTACAATGTTCACAATGGAGAGGTAGTGAGTTGCCAACGATCTTTTTTTTTTCCCTTTTCTTCTTGGTATAATATCGGTGGCTCATTTGTTTTGTTTGATTGTTGCCAAATATTTTTTTTTGCCCAATCTTATTGAATTCTGTCGAGTTAACAACTCGAGTTGCAGGTTTTTCTTGCTTCTTTATAAATATTGTCATCATCTATGCATCCCTTTTGTGTGCTTAATAATTTTTTACTAGCCCGTGGTGCAGCGCAAGTCACCAATCTAATAATATACCAAAACTCCTTGGCATTTCACTATAGTAGTGAGCAATGAAATGCCAAGGACTTTTACATTTTAGTCCTCAAAATTTAAAAAAAAATTGAGAGCATTTTTTTAGGTTTTCAACTTATGTTTTTTTTTTTTTTCATTTCATCTTCCAACATTAAGTTTACTAAGTATTAGACTTTATAATTTGCTTTCTATAAAGTTATCATAGTCTTATGACCTAGATCGGGAATTTTACGAGTTAACCGTGTTGACTCAAGTTTTGTTTCTTGTTTTTTACATTTATTTTTTTTCTCAATTTCATCTTTAAATATTGGATTGATTGAGAAATAGGCTTCATAATCATAATTATTTTTTAATTTTCTTTCTATAGTTTTGTCATAATCTCATGACCCATATTGTTACCCATTTTAGAGGCTCATTAAATATACAAAAAAGATAAAAGGAGGAAAAAAAATCAAAAAAGGAAATACAAAAAACAATGAAAAATGAAAAAAGTTAAATAATATATATATATATATATATATATATATATTAGTGGAGATAATATGAAGAACACCTAGGAAATTGTCAAACACTAGCTGGAAGGATCAAAATATACAAGGCTGGAAAAATTAGCAATCCAATATGTCCTGGTGAAGGCCCTGTTGACAAGAAAATTTTCATTTGAAAAGCAAAATTTAAAATTGAATGTTTAAGGACTCGATTGAAAATTTTCAGGGTTTAATTGAATTTATTAAGAGCTTAATTGCAATAAAAATTGGTTTTGAGTTTAATTTGGGCTCTAATCAGAAGAAATTGAAGTCTGGTGGTTAAATTGCAATTTTAAAAAGTTAGTTTGGTCAAATCAGGAGTTTAATTGTATAAATATTGAAGTTTTAATGAGAAATTAAGGATTTGATTGAAGAAATTCAAAATCAAGACAAAAAAAGGCTTGTGGCTTCAAGAACTACAATCAGCAAAATTAGTAGCCAAAATTAAAGAAAATTGAAAGATAAATTGTCAATTGAGGGTCAATTCACATAAATTAGAAACCAATGATTAAAATAATAATAAAAAAGGAACTGGACTCTAGGGTTGGTAATTGAATTTGGCAAGGATAAAATTTCACAAAATTTAAAGTTAAAGGGTAATTAAGGATATAATCAATAAGATTTGAGAGTATAGGGACTGAATTGAATTTTGACCAAATCATATATTAAGAAGCCTACTTTCTTAGTGGTTAACCTAGATGACATATTGTCTGGTTCATATTCAAAACGAATCGTTTAGAATAGAGGGTAAACGACATGATGTTTGCCCATTGTTCATTTTTTTCTTTGGGTAGTTCTAAGCTAATCAAGTTGATATTTTTAAACAAATGAATGTGAAGCTACATACCTTTAAATGGAAAAAAATTAGATCCAAAGAAAAAGTGTGCACCCCTTCTTCTAACTTCAGGTAGTCTTCGATGATAATGATGTCAAAGGTGTTATGACAAGGCTTCGAAAGTGGTCAGCTCAGTCGACTACAATTGTGATACCTATTGTCCAAAACCACTGATTTTTTCATATGTTCACACTTTAAACCTTCTCAGTGGGTTCTTATCAAAGTTCTGTCATGTTTCTCTCAAGATAAAAAGGCTAGAAACAACTCCTTAACCTCTAACTTTAGCAAAACCACTAAGAATATCCAAAACCAAGTTTGTTACAAAACCAACATTGCAAACCAGCAAGGTACATAACTTCTAGTTATTAAAACCACTTCAAAAACTTTTTATTTTGATCAAAGGATCAAGCATTGAGTGTGGTAAAGATAAACTTTGCAAAAGAAAAGCATAAAGGGGCTACAATCATTAGTGAGCTTTTAAGGTGTAAACTTCCCTTAATCTAGGAGGTAATGTCTATTTGGCACACCCATAGGATCTAACTCTTGCTTGCATGTTTTAATGATATTTTGGATTTGTTATGGTTTTGTATAGTTTTGAGCTTGGATTTTGATTAATGCATAAAAATGTTATTTTTTTCTTGTTTAATCTTGCTTTAAGTTGATTATTAATGTTGCTAGATGTTTGTGTCGCGAGGTGACGTTGAGCGGCTCACTTTAAGATGCCTCCTTAGAGGTGGTGTTGGGAAAGGAAAAGGTTTTGGGTTTAATCATAAAATTATGATTAAGATTCAAGAGTCGTCACCTAGTATTATGGTTACTAAGAAACCTATGGTTTGCGAAAGTCCGGGTAAGGGACTAGTTATGCAAGAAAAAGATGCATCACCCCTAGTGCACCCCACCTAAGGTAAGCTACATTGTTGTTTAATTATTTTTCTAAGTCAAGTTTCTATTTGTTGGTATTTTTCTAATGTTTAAAGCAGATCTTTCTTCTTGATGAACATATGTATTCGCTGTAATTTGAGTAACATATATTTTTTCACACACGAACATAGAGACTAGTTAACACAATAAATACATATTATCTTCCCAAACCTTATGTGTTGTTTAATAACGAGAAATATAATGGTAAGAATAAAAGTAAAAGTTTAAATCCTTGGTAATAATAAATCTTGTTCTCTCTAAACCGAAATCTAGTGACCTTCTCTTTCTCCTCCACTAAAAAATAAGAGAAATGAAGTTTGGCTTTAAAATTCATTTTTTTTCAAAATTATAGGAATCGATTACCTAATAGTTAAAAAAGATGAGGGATGAATATGAACTGTTCAAAAAATCTCAAAGCCGCCACTTATATCACCCTCGTTTTTCACTCCAGTTCTTTTTCTTTCAATTTAACTTTTTCTTAAAAAAAACATGTAATTGGGTTCAAATCTATATGGCCTAATTGTGCCAAAAAAAAGGTTTAATGAACAAATTAATTTTTTTTTAATACACTATTAGTAAATTGTAAAAGGATAAATCGTAAAAAATGTTAAAGTATTTTACCCCTAATCTTTAGTTTTTGTTAATAATGAATAATTGGCAATAGGACATTGAAATCTTGGCGTGGGCTTATTACATATATTAGGTTGGTCCTAGTTTGATATATTCAGTACCCTCTGATCAATTAGTTGGGCTACTTGCCCTAGTTTTTAATCGAGGCCTTTAGTCAATTTATATTGGATCTTTTCTCAATCCACCGGGTCAGCCCCTTTACAATTGAAACCGACAAAAAACAAATGGAGCTAGAAATTAAACTTTTATATAAAAGAATTTTTTGTTTATCATGTCAATCAATATAGAGCTTTAAAATAATCAAATACAATATTTCGAAACCCTAATCATTCTCGTATAATCAATTCCAAGCTTGAAAAAGAAAGGAAAACTTGTTTGAAGATGGACTGGTTCAATACCATCAGCATGTGCATGGATGGAATAAAACCCTTTTTTTAATTTTCTTTTATTTTACAAGAATTTGTTCACAATAATCATTGTTCAAAGTTAAAAAAATATATATATCTTATTATTAGTTAATTATATGAAATTCAGTCTTCAATCTTTTAATTATTATATATTTTGTTTTGATTTTTTTTATATTTATCCCGTAAAATTTGATTTAATTTGAATTTTATATCAACTATGTTTTTTATTTTTTTTATTGTTATTTATTTTTCCTTATCCTTTTTTTAATTAAAATTTTTTATTAATTAGATTTGATCCCTGTTATTTTAATTACTACTTATTTTATTTGAAATTATTATTATTATTATTTAGTTTTTTAATTTGTTATATTTATTCTTTATTTTTTTTATTTAAAATAATTTATGAAATTGTATTCTTATTTTTCAATTTCATCAAAGAGTCGCGCGACCGTTACTCCTGCATTAAGTCCATGCAAGGTTGCCTCATTATTTGAAGGCGACCGCATGGCATTCTCTGGCTATAAAAGCTGGAGAAAGGCCATGATAAAAACAAAAAAAACAAAGAAAAAAAATAGAGAACACAGACCGAAAAACCAAAGGATAGAAGACGAGCAAAGGCAAAGAGGACATAACACTAGGGAAGGAAGAAAAAAAAAAACCAGTAGAGAGATAAGCAAACAAATAGAAATAGGGACAGAAATGAAGAGCGAAAGGGACTAGAGAATACGAACAGAGAAAACAAAGCCGAAGAAAAGAACAACCAAAGGGAAACAAACAAAAAGAGGAACAGAGAGAGCATCGTCCAATACACCATCATTTTCGGTTTCGTTCCCAGCTACACAGGTAAGCTTACGGTTTCCCCCCTTTTAAAAGTATAATTACCATATCACTATGCAAAGCATGCGTGAATTAAATAATTCACGCATGCATGCACAATGACCTGCCGGGTTATTGGTTTGGACCAGTGACTAGGCTGGGCCAGCTGGGTCTAGCCCCACCTGTAAGGGTCGGGTCAGATCCAACCCAAAAAAAACAGAGATTGGTTGGGCTGGGTCTGGCCCTCATGCCAAGCCACCCAATCTATTTTGGGTCAAGGGTGTGTTTGGCAAAACACACCCTTATGCCAATTCTCTTTATTTTATTCCTCTTTGTTTTGATATTTGGTCAAACGAGCCTCTTTGTGATATCAGAAAATTTCAAAAACATTTGTGGACCTTTTTTAGTTTATTTATAGGTCCCTCGTGTTTTTTTAGGTATTTCACTGTATAATTACTTTGTGGATTTTTATTATGAATTGCAAATCTGATAAGCGATACATACATGTCTTTTATATATATATATATATATATATATATATATATATATATATGTATGCTTTGCTTTCAATTCAAATTTTACTGGAATATTTACCAATGCAAAAGTTGTAAGTATCTGTAGTTGAATATTTACTGACGCTAGAGTCAGGAATATTATAAGCAGATCATCGGTAGCATAGTACAATAAACCCTTAGCAATTTAAGACAAAATCAATAATGCAGCCTATAAAACCAACAATGCAGCCTACAAAACCAGTAATGCAGCCTACCTCAGTTAGGACGCTTAAGGGGTGATAATATATTTCCTTTTACGTAACTAGTATTGCACCATAAAATCTACATTGACCAGTTAGAGTTCCTAGTGACCATAATATTAGGTGGCGACTCCTAAAACTAGTCCTTCCCCATCAAAGAACAAAATGCCAGAAATCTGTTTTTTTTTTCTAATTTTTTTAGGTCGCCGTGATGTCAGATGCGACATCACCTATAATATAAAGTACCTTGTAGCTAAGTTTTTATCTTATCACCAACTGTCTCTAAACCACACTACTTTCCTTACATCTATATCAAATATTCATAAGTCAAAGACTTTCTAAGAAGCCTAATCCCAAGTTGCATGACAATAGACTATAAATAAGAAGTTGAAAGCTATTGTTGAAAACCATATATAGAGTATAATTCCTCTCCCTGTAGGCAACATAAGCAGTAGGTTGTTGTTGGATATTTAAAACAAAGTTCAATTCAGATGGGTCATTTGATCGACATAAAGCTCGCTTTATAACTCAAGGATTTGCTTAGAAATTCGGTGTTAACTATGAAAAGACAATTGCTAGAGTCCTACTATCTGTTTCTATCAATCATGGATGGTCATTGTGTCAAATACATGTAAGAAATGCATTCTTACATGGAGAACTTGAAAAAGAAGTGTTCATGAAGCTTCCCCATAGACACCTTCAGAGTGGACACTCTAATTTGGTTTGCAAACTTTATAAATCCATTAATGGATTGAAGTGAAGTCCTCGGGCATGGCTAGCAAAATTAAGCATTGCTCTTAAAGCTCTGGGGTTTACAAGAACTCTACAAACTCCTCTTTGTTTGTTTGGCTTGGTTAAGTAGATAAACTAGTTGTGCTTATCTATGTGGATGATCTTATCATCATTGGCAATAATCGCAATATAATTCAACTAAAAAAGAATCTTAAACAATAATTTTCAATTAAAGACCTTGGCTTTTTAAAGTACTTTTTAGGTATTTAAAAGACAGCCTCCAATAAAAGGTTTCTTTCTAAATCAACATAAATACACTGTTGATTTATTATAAAATGCTGAGATGTCATATATGAAGCATGTTACTAATCCTTTAGACAACAAATTGACTCTGGATCTTAATGTGAACCTTTTGCACCTTACAATCATTATCAGAAGATTATTGGTAAGCTAATTTACTTAACAATCGTACGACCTGATATTACATTTGTTGTCAGTCTAATCAGCCAATATATGCATGCTCTAACTGTTCAGCATCTTGGTATGGTAAAACATATCTTACTGTATATTAAAGAAAAATTGGTAGTGAAATTATTATGACTCGTAATGGTCACACTAATATTACAGGCTACACTTATTCTGATTGGGTAGGTAATTCACTAGATCATTAATCTACCACTAGATATAAAGCTAAGCTTATATATATATATATATATATATATATATATATATATATATATATATATATAATATTATATATAAGA
>Ga0325411_1009558_pt1 | contig 10335 bp, 5 predicted proteins | sample PopdelMetagenome_13_FD_206181 | JGI IMG/M metagenome (GOLD analysis project Ga0325411, IMG submission 206181) | Populus deltoides microbial communities from Bellville, Georgia, United States - Xylem-PdIQD-R4 | ecosystem: Host-associated > Plants > Phyllosphere > Stem > Wood/Secondary xylem...
TTTTTTTTTTTTTTGTTTTTGTAAAAACACATACGTAGTTTTACAAAACACGTACTGAAACCTGTCAGTTGGTTATTATTACCAATCAGATGCGAAGTGGTAGTAGTATGTATTATTACCCTGTACTGATACAGACCAAGTACCTGCAACAGCAGCGAAACCCAACAAAATGAACAAATTGACTTGTCAATGCGCGTGGAAACATAATTTCTGCGTGTTTCTGAATCAATTCTCCATCCATCAACTATTGCATATTTTTTTAAAAAATGACATTTTTTTTTAAAAGAATTTTGGTTGAATAACAAATAATTCAAAATTCCATGAAAATTTAACGGTTCAAATATAAAATTTAAGATTTAATGATTAAAAAAATTAAGATAATATGCTAAAAAAAACAAAGGAAAAAACTAAAAGAAAAAATTGGTAATCAGGAACATAACATGGATATATTTTTGATATTTTTGATATCATTAAAAATATTTTAACAAAATGATTCTAATTAAACATTGTATAATTACTGAACAAGGTATTAATTGACTTGAAAAAAAGTACTACCAAATTATGACTATGTTTGTTGAGCTTTTAAAATGTATTTATAATTATTATCTCGTTAAATTTTTTTAATTGTATTGAATATGTCAAAAATAAAGTTTCAATGTGTTTATGATGACCCATTATTTCTTCACCGTTAGATCTTAGATCTTATTTATTACTTTTGAATTTTTATAAAAAATTAGATTGATAAAATCAATTAATTTAAATAAAAAATAACTTTTAAAATAATTATTATTCTCAATAACGATGGTTTATATACAATAGCGGTAGTTTTTAATTGCTATTACCATTGTGATAGTGCTTAAATTTTGTTGTTTTTTAAATATTTTTTTAATTTATGTTATTTTTTCAAAACTTTTATTTGACCGTTTTAGAATTACAAAAGACCCCAAACTGTTCACGTTCAAATCTAAAGCCCGCCTCCTGTCCCTGTCCCTGTCCCTGTCCCTGCTTTCCTTCTCTTCGTTTCCATGTTTCTTTCTTTTCTCTATCTAAAAAAGAAATATATTCAAACCTCTCCTTTTCTTTTCAACTCCGCCCTTTTTCTTTGTTAAACTCCAGTTTTCCTTTTGGCAAAGTTGAAATCCCACAAACCCCATAACCAATTCTCACTCTTAAAACACAACTTCAAAATATACTTGGTTTCTTGATTTTTACAACTACCTTTTTTGGGGGGAAGATGAAACTGTTACCGTCTCCTTCTATCTCATCTTCCTCCACTTCTTCTTTTGATACAAATATGTGCACTTCAAAAAGTGCCACTGCTAGTTGCCTTACAGGTCTTCTACGTCGAATTCTATGTTCTCGCAGCCTCCCTACACACCCATCTGACCAAATCACTGAAACAAGTTCAATACTTTGTGATGGTAGACACCAAGAACTCATCAAGTCAAATGAGAAACTTGAGACCACTGCTGCTACTCCTGGTGTTGTGGCTAGGCTAATGGGATTGGAGTCTTTCCCAGAAACTAGTTCAGTTGAAATGAAAGTCAGTGCTAACTCGATATCGAGAAGTCGGTCGATGAATTCTGTGGAGTTTAGAGGTGAAAGCGATCAAATGCAAGGGCAGCATAGAAGGGTTAAGAGTACATTGTCGTTTCGGGAGATGCCAACTTTTCTTGAGGTAGAAAATAAGGAATACTTTGTTCTTAGCTTTGAGAATATTGGAAGTGAAAGCAAGAAAGTTAGATCTAAAGAGAGGAAATGTGAAGTGGGTTCTGGAGAATTGAAGGAGAAAAGAAGAGAAAAATGTAAAAGGAAGGAAAACAGAAGAGAGAAAGCAGTAGAATCAGAGAAGAGAGAAAGTGAAGAGAGAATCAACAAGATGGTTTTGAAAGTTTTAAAGGAGTCAGAGTTGAGTAACAGAATATTAGAAGATCAGAAGCCTGCTCAAGAAGTTGGCAATGGTGGCAAAATTGAGGATTCACCCGCTCACATGAGTCTAAAGGGCAGTGAAATAGTTCCCTTGGAAAACAAATGGTTGTATCATAAGGAAGTCTCTGGCATTGGAGCAGAATTAAGGAGGAGAAACAAGAAAACAAAAGGACGTGCATTCAAAAATGAGGAAGCAGAGTTCAGCTCACAGGATTCCAGCCCTGTTTCTGTTCTTGATTTTGATCAATTCATCGTTGATCCAGACGTTACTAAATCAGGTGTCATTCTCCTCAGTTCATCTCAAATTTTAACACCTTCAGGCACAATTAGTAGATGGTTTCATTTTCCTTTCTTCTTTTCATGTCAAGAGTTGTGTGTATTGTGTTCTAAAAATGTTGCTTCTTTTTGTTTATGTAACAGAGGAAGATACAAAGTCAGGGGAGTCTAATTCGAGGAGGAAATTATCCCCCCAACTTGAGAATCAAAATCACAAACACTTGTCACAACGCAGTGATGGTAACTTGATCTACGACAACCGAAATTCCAATAAAACTGAAGAACCTTGTCCAGGGTCAAGGAAGAAAGTTTGCCATAATCATGACTCCTTAAACATGTGGGATGAAGTTTGCAAGCTGACAGAAACTCAAGTGGTCGAGACAAATTTGAATGCATACAAAAATATGTGTAAATTCGAAGAAGATTTTGAAGAAATCAGGGCAGATTTTGGGTTGCAAATCTTGGATCAGTTGTTACAGGAGCTTGTAGATCAACTTGCTTGACTCTTGCCATGAAAAAAAAATGAACTAGTAAGATTATACTTTTTGTAAATTATATTATCACAAGAAACTCAGAATCTAATCTTTTCCTTTCGAGTCTCTCAGCAGCAGAATTTAAATTCAAACTCCCCAAAGATGTTGGACTACTTTGATACTAGTAAATAATTTGTTACAGGAAAAGAGTTGTCTTCTTTTCTTTTTGTCTGCTGTCTTGTTAAACACTTTGGTCTTTGTTTGAACAATTTTTTTATGTTTTAAAATTTGAATTTTTTTATGTTTCAAATTAAACTTTTTTAGTGTTAATATTAAAAATAAATTTTAAAAAATAAAAAAATATCATTTTAATATATTTTTAAATAAAAATTACATTAAAAAAACAGTCTAAACTAAAATATCAAAATGCCCTTTAGCTCATGTGTGGGCAGCCAGCCGAGCATAAAGCACCATGTTCCTGCAAATTTAGGACAACGGACAAATTGTCCCCAACAATCATCCAATTTTGAATATTAGGTCACCAGACTAAGCATTTTCTTATTTAGATCCCTCAAGTATCAAACGTTACTCAATTAACCCTCAGGTTTGATACTCTTTAGGAAGAACATTTAAACCATAGCATGTTGTTTTTGTCACAAATTTCAGTTTAAACATTATAAAATACTCATTTTTTAGTTTTAATTGGTATGAAATTATAGTTTCAAAAAATAAATGATTTTTTTCAAAAACAATTATTAATATTTGTTATTCATTTTATTTTATTTTACTTTAGAATGATGTTAGTCCTTCGAAAGAGAGAACTTTTATGGGTTAATGATAAATATTGTCCATGTATTCCAAGCAAGTGTTAATTGGATCTCGATACTAAATTAATTTGTTAAATACTCTCGACAAAATCTCGAAGTTTTTTTTTTTTGGTAATTTCAATAAATGCTTTCTGTAATAAAAATTAGAAAGAAAAAAAATAACAAACAGGGTCAACGAGTCAAAGTTCATATATCGTTGCCTATGTAAAATCTACTTAACTCGGTCAACAAAATCACTAGTAAAAAGCTTACATTGACAAAATTAAGTTGGTACCTGGGCTTTAATCATCAATTACTTGGATGGTACAGATCATGATCTTTATATATATATATATATATATATATATATATATATGAATTTTAACTGTTTTCCCATCTATTAAGTCATTTCTTCAATTATTATAATTAAAATAATTTTAAAATATAATACTAGTGTTTAATTAAAAAAAAAATACTAATAGAGCTCAATATTTAACTATGCATCAAGACATATGTTATTGTAAATTGTAGCAATAAAATGAGTGTTTTGTCAATTATCAAGCAGAGTCATTTAACTAGTTAATGGAAGCAAAACAATTTTTCTTTTCATAGGATCTATATACCATTATAATATTAAACATGGACAAATCGGTCTTTTTATATTTTAGATGTATAGTGAAATAATTTAAATATTCTTAAAAAGAAAATATAAATAAAATTAGGTTGAACGGCTTTTGGGTCCTTTATCATTTGGTTGTATAGTGAAATAACTACATTGTTATTTAAAGAAAAAAAATTAAAACTAGCATTCAAGGGCATCCTAGTATTTTCATCATGTTTTCTTATTTTTAGTCAATTTGGATGGAGGTAATTTAGTTTATTAAAAATTATAAATATAATTAAAATAAAAATAAAAAAGATTGGCATGTGCTACACCTCCCTTCGATCAAACACTGGCGAACAATAATGTTTGAAGTGTCACGTCGTTCTCTTCACAATGGTCAATGCGTCTGTGAAGAGATTGGGCTCCAATAAATTTGTTTTCTTTTCCTTTTTTTTTTTTTTTGTCTCTCCTTACATTGAATTTCATCATAACCCTTGTAAAAAGTAAGTGTGTCCTCTGAGATTGTATTTGTATTAATTTTATTCATAATTATTTTAATTATTATTTATATTTTTTTAATTTTTTTTAATTTTATTTTTAAGCATTTTATTTTTGTATCGAATTTGATCCTTATTTTTTATTATCTTTTTATTTTTATTTTCTTGATTTATTTTGTTTTTTAATTTCATCCTTAAACATTTTATTTCATTTAATTTTTGTATTCTTATTCTTTTTATTGTTATTTTCATGCTTTTTATTCTTTTCTTGATTTTTTTTCAATGTAGTCCCTTGTTATTTTTCTTTCATTTAGTTTTTATACCAAATTTAATCTTTGTTTTGATTACTATTTTTTTTTCATGATTATGAATTTCACTTCATGATTTTTTCATGTTTGCCTTCTACAGGGTGATCCCGGTCTCATAACTCAAGTCACGCGTTTTGAGGATTAACTTAATTTAACTTTGGTCTTTTTAGATATTTTTTTAATTTATCATTAGACATTGGGTTACTGGGCCTTGAGTTTCATGATTTTTTTTTATTTTCTTTTTATGGGGTTATCTCTATCTCAAATCTCGGGTATCGAGTTAGTCGAGTTAACTTGGGTTAACTCATGTTTTTTTATGTTTGTTTTTTAGTTTTATCATTTAATTTACTTAAGAGTTGACCTCTATTATTTTATTCAATTTCTTTTGGGCATGGTTATCTCCATCTCACGATGAACTTGCAGGTTTGGCATGCTGAGTTAAGTCAATTTGTTTTTTTTCTATTTAAAAATTATTATTTTTAATTCATCTTTCAACGTTTGCTCTGCTGGTAATTGAACTTTGTATTTCTTTTATTTTTATTTTTATTAGGCTATTTCATTCTCATTTAATTTGGATCTAATCCACAATATAACATGAAACACCTATCAAATAAAAACTATAAATGAAAATTCATATCTTAATTTTATTTTTTTAAAATCTCACCTTAAAATATTCATGTATTGATTTGGTTGAAGATTTCAATCCTTTTTTTTTTTTTGGTTATAGATTAATTTTAGACCATGGGAGTAAAGTGGGTACAGTATAATGTGGGGTCCAGCCAAGATTTTTTTTTTTTTCTTCTCTGGAATCCAAATAACAATCTGATGATAATTGAGGGATCAAATTATGGACAGAGTGCGAATACCACCTGTACTAGGTAGGTTGTAGAGGCACAGCATGCCCAGTGGCTATACCCGATTTATTATTTGATGCTTTCTACTGCCTAATTAAGATTCCGAGATTTGGCTTTTCTTTTTTCTTTACTCAAAAGAATCCAAAACGATGACTTGGATTACAAGCTAATGATGTGTGTTTCAAGACTTTGCATGCACGTTGTCACCCCCCGAAGCTTATCTCTGTCTTCACCTGTTTTATTAGTTTGTAGCAGAGCAATATCTTAATTGCAATCAATGCTAAATCCACTTGACTTGGTCCATTCCAAGCAATTTTTTTTTTTCTCTCTCGAGAAACAATGCATGGTGAAGTCATGCTTTACCCCAGCAGCAAACAAGGAAGAATGTTTTGTCTCTCGAATTAAAATATATCAAATCCCAATAAAATAAGTTGAGCAAGTAAATTATTCTCATGAGGCGAGCAATTTAGGCAGCGTCACTAGAGGGAGATGTAGGTTCCAGTGTGCAGCAGTAGGATTTTGGCTTCTTGCGCGAGAAGGATATGAAATGAAGAGGTAGGCTTGGAGCACCAAAGCATCCTCTCTTCTTTTTCTCTCTTCTAGTGCACCACTACTTTAAAAGGTGTTTTGAAGATACAAAGCGAGTAATGATAACTAGACTGCCTTTTCATCAGTGCTCAACAATCTCCCCAACTTGAGAATTATGGAATCAATGAATCCCACCATTTCCATGCCGAAAGTGAAATGTAGTACTCAAAAAAGAGTGATAGGTGGGACAACATTGACAAAAGATGAAAGAATGAAGAAAGAAATGGCATCACTACTGGGAGCTAGCATCATCCGTAGATACAGTCCTGGATTTTAACGTCCGTTTTCGTTCTTTTCAACCTCTAGTTTGATGTAGAGTCGTTGGCTACCAGCATCTAGTTTCTTCTCCTGCAATAGGGCCATAGATAGAGACCTCCAGTACAACTTGGGCGAATAAGGCTTCTCGTCTACTGAACAGTGAGGTTGATTCATGGCACATCAAGGATAAGAAGAGCTCATTAACATATCAGTGTACAGAGACAAGATGAGATGCAGGCGGATACAACAAGCAGAAAGATAAAGGATCCATTGAATTCTGATACACGTTTTATTAAGTAATTACTGTAACAGTTTTTAGTACATATGATGTATACAACCCACCAAGAGCTAAAAATGAAATCCCGAGGCCACCGCCTCTACTCCCCACCAGCAGAAGATGATGCTTCCCACTTCTATATGCGAGTGAAAAAGAATCTATTGTTTCTTACGAATATAAGAAATCCATGAGCAGAAACATTTAGCCATGCCCGGATATCTTTGTTCTCTTCCTCGGTTTTAATTTCTATTTTTTTCCTTTTGTCCTTTCTCCAGTTTCTTACTCCTAGATGTGATCGAAACTAATAAAAATTCAAAAAATTGCAAAATAAATAAGTAGTTAAATGATGAATTATGGGCCAAATTGGGGCTGATATTTGCTTCTAAGCCACCAATGGCTTCTGCTCCATGTACAGCTGCTCCACCCAAGCTGGGAGGGTCTCTGAACCTCCAATGTTAAGATGACATTGCTGCTGCTCCTCAAAACCCAATGGCCCAGATTTTGCAGGAGTATCCTTCACCAGGGACTGTACCCATGAAACATCCGGCTCATCAACAGTTGCTGGCACTGTGGCCCCAGCTGCAGCAAAACTGCTGCCATTGCTTCGAAAACCAAAAGAAGCGGACTTCCGGAGCTTATTGAGCTCTTCTCCCTGGATACCCCAATCTAATTTTCCATCAGGAGAGCCCCAGTCAGAAAGGTTAGAAGGCATTACGTTTGCTGAAGATGATGGTGAAGAAAACCCAGTATGACGATTCACAGCACTTCGTTCCACAAAGCTCTGGCTACGCTTTGCAAAGGCAGCAGATCTTGAACTCAAAGCTGCTGCTGCTGCCCCTCCAGAATGATCAACTCCAAAAGATGGTGATCTTCTCACAGGAGATGATGAGAAGCTGGTGGGATAGCTGGACCGAAGCTGCTGGTTGATGTTCTGGCGCATCTGCATCCCTGTTGGAGGCTGCAATTGAGCTACTGCAGCATCCAGTGAGAGTCCCTGCATCTGAGGCAAAATTGAAGGATCAAGGGATCCAAAAATATCTTCAAGGTTAGTTGGCCTCACTCCTCCAAGCCTATTCAACTCCCCAGTTCGATCACCAGAGGCAGCAAAAGCTGAGGCAGTGGACAGACCATTGTTCCAGCTGGAGGGAGATGAAAGACCAGAAATCTCATCCATAAACTGCTGCCTTCGACGGTGACTTTCAAGCCCAAGCAATTCCATGTCTAAATCCATATCTCGAGCACACAATGCAGATTTCAACCTGCTACCAGGAAGCTGCAATGAAGGGGGCACCACATTAGAATGGTTTGTCCATCCACCGATAGGTGAAGAGGACCCGGAGGGAGTTGGTGGGCTTGATGTGGATGGTATCAAGACAGATGGAGAACCAAGTGAAAGTGGGCTTATAGAACTCATGTCCAAATTTGAACAATTTGCTGAGTAGGATCTAGGAGAAGGCACTGCCGAACCTGTAGAGGCATACAGGGGGCGAAGCTCTTCAGGCTTGTGAGCAAAGAAACACACCCTCCTAGCGCAACCTGTCTCATCTTTACAGAGACGAGTTCTATACTGGGCAGGATGAAGCCAGCACTCAAATATACCATGTGCATATTCACAGGCATCACCCTGCCTGCAAGACCCCTTTCGAAACTCAGGACATGGAACACAGCTATAGTGGTATTTCCTGGGGTCACGACGCCTAGCATTCTCTCCAGGGTGCACAAATGGGCACTCTGTCCAGTCATGAGAGTAAGCCCTTGAGCAAGGCTTGACCTTAAATGTATACATTCTAAACTCGTCAGTCCCATATATCCCATTCTTAATATCAGGAAGTGTCAGATCAATAGGATACTCTTTCTTCTCGTGCCCATCTTTTGAAACCCTTGGCGTTGAAATTTCTTGCTGTTCCAGCCCATCCATCTCGTTTACAATTTGATAAGCCAAAACACATGATTCTTCACCACTAATGCCACCCTTTAACATGATCTCCAGGGTCTTTCTCGTTGAATTAGAACCAGACTCAACAACAGGGGCAATCAAGTCACCAGGGTGATTTCCATTGGCATCAACGGAATTAGGATCAGCAGAGGCATCAAGCAAGAGCCTGGCAACCTCATGTGCAGAAGAAGAGCCACCGGCAGCAGCACAGTGAAGCGCTGTGGCCCCATCAGAACCATAACCTCTGTTGACATCTACATGACCTGTTTCCAAGATATAATTCAACACATCTTTGCTTCCGTACAAGGCAGCAATCATGAGGGGTGTCCTCTCCTCAAACCCCATCTTTTTCGAGCCAATTCTCCTTCCATACCACAAACCTGGCTCATCAATATCATGTCCCTCCACTTCAATTGCTCTCTTAAACCCGGTCAAATCATTCGAGGCAGACAACTCGAGCAAAAGAGAGAAATCATAGCAAACCCCATCTTGCTTTTGAAATTCATTCTCCATGTTGAAACCAGTATGTGTTGGTTTCCTCTTTGAACCACTGCACATCGAAAAGTCTCTCTCTTTAGAGCCTCCACAAAGTCTCTCTTTTCTACAGAATTGTAAACAAATAAAGCCTTCAAAAACATTTACAAGCACAGGTTTTTAGGTTGTTTTCCATTACACACAAGGAGAGGGAGAGAGACAACAAGTGACAGAAAATTTCGGTAAGAAATAAATTCCACCAAATTATAAACAAAACATCCATTAAAAAATCATTTCTGAGATTTTTGAGCCATCAAATAAAAACAGTAACAATCATAAAATAAAAATTTCAAGAAGAGGAAAAAAAAAACAGAGAGAAATTAGTTAAAATCCAAACAAAAACATTTCTGAAATTTTTGAGCCATCAAATAAAAACAGTAACAATCATAAAAGAAAAATTTCAAGAAGCGGAAAAAAAAAACAGAGAGAAATTAGTTAAAATCCAAACAAAAACAACAGCACCATCTAACACTCCCTCCTTCCTGGTTTCTAATAATAGAAAACAATTCAAAAATTGTTTCTAGCATAATTTCAATAAATATCAAACTAAACACCCCCACAACTCGAATCCCACTCTTTACCTACATTTTCTAACAAACCTAGTATTGTCAAAAACCCACCAAGGCAAACAAAACCCATCATCAAATCCTAACAAACATGATAAAATACATACCTTGGCTTCAAATGTAAGAATATGAGAGCTTGAAAGTAAGAACTGAACTAAACCCTGAGCTGCTTTGTTCTGGGTTTTTTTTTTCAAGTTAATTAACCTCTCTCTCCTTTTATTAAACTTCACAAAGCAAAAAAACCTCAATAAAGAAGGAAAGAGAGACCTTTTGGCTTCTCTCTTTTAATGGGGCTTTTGTTAAGGTCAAAAGGTCTGAGTCTTTGAAACCACCCTCTGCTTCTTCTATGGCTCCTCCTATATTTTTTTACTTTACTTTTTTTCATTTATTTTTTATGTTTCCCTCTAAGGAAAATGAAATGCAGATGCA
>Ga0325411_1009559_pt1 | contig 10334 bp, 6 predicted proteins | sample PopdelMetagenome_13_FD_206181 | JGI IMG/M metagenome (GOLD analysis project Ga0325411, IMG submission 206181) | Populus deltoides microbial communities from Bellville, Georgia, United States - Xylem-PdIQD-R4 | ecosystem: Host-associated > Plants > Phyllosphere > Stem > Wood/Secondary xylem...
GTGACTCGAGCCTTTCCCTGTAGGCGTGGTTTCGATGCTCTCATAAAAATAATAGTATAATATTAAAAACGGAAAAAAGAAATTAAATGGGGAAATATAAATATAAGAGAGGGGGAGAATTGCTGCCAAAGCGTGTTTTGCAATTGGAAGAAGCATAAGTAGTTAAGTGAGAGAGGAGAGAGAGAGAGAGAGAGAGAGAGGGAAAAAAAAACAAAACAAAAGAAGCTCCCTGGAGCCAGCGCCAGTGCAAGTGCAAGAGGGAAAGAAACAAGGCAACAAGTTGGAGTTTGGTGGATTTAGTGTCGATTTGATCGAAAGAAGCGAGAGTTTTAAAGAATCTATCTTCTGGGTTTTTCTGCGAGCTACGGACTCTGTCTTGCTGGGTCTTAAGAGTATCTCGTCGTTTATTGAGGCTTTTTAAAGGGAAAAGCGAAAACACTGAGTGTCTTAAAAAAAGGAAGAGAAGACCTTTCTTTGGCTCTGTTTTTTTTGTTGTTAGAAAGAAAGGAAACTGCAAAAATGGAGTGGAGTGCTTGTTTAGATGAATATGAGAAGCTTGTAATAAGGATGACCACTCCCAGGTTAGTTTCTTTTAAAATCTTCATCAGTTTGCTTTTGCCTACTTTTGATTATTTTTTTTTATAAAAAGCTTTTCTTGAGTTTCTTTGCTGTTCTTGCCTTCTTGTTTGAGTTTCATTGTTTCTCCTGCCAATTATTCTTGTGATTTTCTTCTTGATTTGCAGCCTATCTGTTATCAACTGTATAAAATAAACAATTTGTGTGCTAATATTGTTTTTTTTGCTTGGCATCAAAATCTTTACTTTCCATTTTTTTTTCCTGAAACTGGTCGCCAACCCCACATCACATGCGGTCTGATTTCAAATCTTCCCTTCAAATCTTTTCCTTTTTTATACCAATTTAAATTAATTTTGAAGACTTGTAATTTTTTTAAATAATTATTTGACTTTGTCTTGTGATTTTCATACCTCTGGAACTTTAAAACCTCTCTTACCAGACTTTTCCAATAATTCCTTAACTTCGAAATTTAAACTCTCATGTAAAACGCAATTCTTCCCTGACATGGACCTTCCTGTGTTCACAGGGTCGTCATCGACAATGCTGTTTGCCCCAAAGCGACGGTTGTCAAGGTAATCCTTCTACGAAACCCTCAGGGCCACACAAAAGCACAAATCAGTCTTCTTTTAAGTGCTTCAAAAAAATGACTATTCATCGATAGTTTCTTCAAAAAAATTGACTAATCATTTGGGATTCTTTTGTTTGGTTTTACAGGTGGATAGTGCTAGAAAACATGGAATTTTACTTGAAGCTGTTCAAGTCCTCACGGATCTGAACCTTTCTATAAAGAAGGCATACATTTCTTCTGATGGACGGTGGTTCATGGATGGTAAGCTTTTTGTTACATCAGCAGCATCTTCTTTGTTGATTTTTCATTTTGGTGCTAACGTGCGCCTGGATACATGCGCACGTTAGCAGTTTCATATCCTTTTGAAGTTCTCTTTTAATTTATTTTTGCTTTTGAATTACGTTTGCAGTTTTTCACGTTACTGATCTCAACGGAAATAAGTTAACTGATAAGAGCGTTATTAACTACATTGAGCAGGTAATTTGTTATCCTTAAATACCTAGTTAATTAACAATTAAATTATGGAAGTTAGTGGTAACTGAAGTGTGTTTCATGTTTTGTATTTTAACAGTCACTTGTTACCATTCATTATGGGAGAGAAACCGGTTCTAATGGTTTAACAGCATTAGAACTAACTGGTACCGACCGGGTTGGGCTTCTCTCGGAGGTATTTGCTGTACTAGCTGACTTGCAATGCAACGTGGTCGATGCTAAAGTTTGGACTCACAATGGCGGGATTGCAGCACTAATGTTTGTGAAGGATTGTAATTCAGGGTCGCCAATTGAGGATACACAACAGATTGATAGAATAGAGGCACGTTTAAGGAATGTTCTTAAGGGAGACAATGACATTAGGAGCGCGAAAACTATGGTTTCAATGGCAGTCACACACACAGAGAGAAGGTTGCATCAGATGATGTTTGCTGATAGGGACTATGAGAGAAATCCTATTTTGCAGCCTAGTGGTGATTCTCCTGTAGTGACAGTGCAAAATTGGGTGGAGAGAGGCTATTCGGTTGTGAATGTTCAGTGCAGGGACAGGACGAAGCTTTTGTTTGATGTTGTTTGCACATTGACAGACATGGAATATATTGTGTTTCATGCGACTATCAAAACATCTGGAGACAGAGCTTACCTGGTACATATTAGTCATCTTAGTATAATGTGTGCCATTTTTTAGATGAAGCTGTTAAACCTGATTGTCTGTTTTTGTTCTTACTGAATTCATTTAAATTAATATCTTTCAGGAATTCTACATTAGGCACACAGATGGAACCCCAATTAGTTCAGAGCCAGAGAGGCAACGCGTAATTCAATGCTTACAAGCTGCGGTTGAGAGAAGAGTTTCTGAGGTGATTGTTCTATTCCAATTTATAGTGACCTTCTCCGTTGGTGATTATGCACTTGTTAGGCCAATATTACAAATGTTAACGAGAATTTTTTTTTTGTGTGGACAGGGTGTGAGACTAGAACTATGTACACTCGATAGGCAGTGCCTTTTAGCTGATGTGACGAGAACGTTTAGAGAGAATGGTCTTAATGTGACAAGGGCTGAGATATCCACAACAAGAGACATGGCTCTAAATGTGTTCTATGTAACAGATGCAATTGGTAACGCGGCTGATCCTAAACTAATCGAATCAGTTAGACAAAAAATAGGGATGAGTAGTTTAAAAGTGAAGGAATTGCCACCATTGGTTTACCATCAAGAGGCAGAAAGGGAAGATCAAACAGCAGGGGTTGCCGGGACAGTATTGTTATCGCTTGGAAGCCTAGTTAAAAGGAATTTATACCATTTGGGATTGATCAGATCATATTCTTAAAGTGGGAACATAAAAGACAATTTGGTGTTAGGCAAGAGATTTTTATTGTTCACTGCTCTTTTGCTGCTGCTGGCATATTCTTTGCTTGAGGTTTGGGCTTTTGTGTTGTTCTGTACATGTGGAAAAAGGTGGAGGAATTTGGTGATAGTAGATTAGTTATAGTTGGGTTGGATTGGATTGGATTGGATTGAACAGATGGAGATACAGATCGGAGGCTGCTCCACCATTACTATTATTTATTAAGAGAATGCTTTGTTTGAAGGGAAATATTTGAATTTGAAGAACAGGTGGAAAGTAAAAGGTGTTCGGTGGTAAATAGAGGTTTGCTGAGGAGAAAATTAGGTAGATAGAAAATCAATGGCTTCATATACCTTTCACAGTTGTACATAATAACAACCCTTTAATATATTAGTTTTAATAGTTGACTTGGTTTATTCTTTATACCAGTCTTATTTAACTCTCTCTCTCTCTCTCTCTCTTCCATGGATGAAAAAGAAATTAGCATATGGTCCCTACAATTATGCATTAAAAGTTTCCACTGCTTCTCGATGCCCTTTTAAAACTCTTACAAGGATACTTAGGCGCAAGTTGTTAACCAATTTACAACTTGCCTAAATTCATGACTTTATCTTGATTGGGGATGGAAGTTAGAAAAATGGGAAAAACTGATGGCATCAAGTAAAGAATTATGTGATTGTTATCATTCATTGACAGCCTTCTGCATATTTATCAAAGGGTTATTGAGTAATTAGAACTTGGAAGAGCAGCTTACGATGACTTTTCATGATGTAGGTGGTGCGGCATGCATCGACCACTGGCCTAAACCTCATGATTAGTTGAATTTTGCAGACAAAAAGAAGGAGATGCATTCTTTGAATTGTTGGTTGAAATGGGGGCACAACCACCAGTTTCTTAGATAGTCCAAGATATGGAGGGATCCGTAGCTTCCCAATTATTCTAGGAAATTCCTGTCATGGCATCAAATAGAAATAGAGACATTAATCGTCCAAATGTCTCAAAAGCTTTCGGGTTGTTTTGGCTACAGCTCTGGTTCGAGGGTGGTGATAATGCTTTTTTTAACTGTGCACTAGAAGAAAAGTCTTCATGTCTCAGCGACCTGGTTCTTACCTTTTCGTGTTTGCAAACCGAGGACGTCTTTTTATGGTCTTAAACAAGCATCAATCAAGTGCTTGGTTTTCTCGCCTTGATACTTTACTTTTGGGACAAGGTTTCACTGGCTCAAATATCAGCTCAGTTGATTAGGTTACTGATGTCTTCACTAAACCACTCTCTTGTCATAGTTTTGATCTATTCACGAAAGACAAGCCTCGTGTTGCTCCTTTGCCCATGTGCTTGAGGAGGGTGTTAGGAGACAAAGTCCTTCTCCTAATCCTTCCACACCTGTAAGTCCTAGTCCTGCTACAACTACTAAATCTCCGGCTGGATAGCTGCAGATATTGATTACAAGGTTCGCCTATGGAATTCTTTTAATTGGTTCCAAACTTGGAAAATATCGTGACATATTTGACGCAAGAAGATTATGATTGAATATAAGTCCCTTGCTTGCCATAATATTTAACTGTCAAATATTTTATTTGCAAATTGCAGAAGGAAAGCAGTCAAAGAAGGAAATAGAAATACTTAAAAAGATATTTTATTTAACTGTCTTTCCTATGTTTCCATCTGTCGAAGCAAAACAATACGACTGCCGACATAGTCCCTCTCTTAAAGCAAGTTTTCTTAATATTAGGTTTTTCTGTATATGATTCTTTATGCTATACCTTTACCAGCCTTTTCAAACTGCACATTAACCAAATCATTATAAAATGCTTTTTTAAGTTTCTTACAAGTTCGATGACTATTTTGTTTAAACATAGGTGGTCTTTATTAACTAGTAACTGTAGATGCATATGCTAGCTACCATGACAGGTCCAAGTGATAGGAATTAAAAAAAAAAAAAAAAAAACTCATTTAGATATATATAGAGGTAATTACAAGTCTTGCCCCTGTCCTAGCTCGTAAGTTGATACATGCAACGCTTCATTTGAGCTGCCTCATAAGCAATCACTTCAATGCTAGCAAGTCCACATCCATCAATTAAAATCCTTCAGGTGCCTGATTTATGTCAATTAACTCTTGAGGAATCACTTATGTACATTTTTAAAAAATTGTTGTGAGATTCACAGCTATTTTTTTTTAAATAACATAATTTATACAAATTACAATTACAAAACATGAATTTTATCTAGTCATAAATAAAAAATGTGAATTTTATAGCTTATCGATATTCAGAATAACTAAAAAATAAAAAAATAAAAAATCATATACATAAATCAATTTTAATTTTTTTTCTTAATGTTAACTAAATATTAAGCTGAGAAATTAAGAGTTAGATATAAATTGAAATATATAATTTTATATTGCGAGGAGTCCTTCAATTTTTTTATATTTAATTATATGATAATATTTTTTTTTTATAAGTAGAGTAATAATTTAAGTTTCATTGAAAAAAATAATTTTCAAATATGATTCCTTTTTTAATTAATATTTTTTCCGCAAAAAATATTTTTTTTCTATGTTCTTTATTTAATAAAAACCAAAAGCAATAAAAATAAATATAAAAAATAGATAATTTGAAACATAGATGAAAAAGTTATTTCTCTAATTAAAACCCTTTTATTTTATTAAAACGCTCCTCTTTTCAGGTATTTTTATATTGTAATATTTACTTTTTTAACAACATCTTATCATAATCATAAAAATAAAAGCAAGTTTTAATTAAAAATAATAATATTGTGTTAATCTTTACACACATATATTAAAAAAAATATAACAATAATACACCAATCATGAGTTTCCACGTTGAACTTTTTAGCAATGTTATTAAACCCGGCTCGACGAGTCAACCTAAAGGCACCTTGACTTTTGTTTAAAATCAAATTGGGTGGGAGTTGCTATGATATGACTCGGTTGACTTAATGATCCCGAACATGATTCAATCGATCTAATCAAAACCTAACTTGACTTAATTGTTTTTTTACAAGACAACATCTTTATATTTTAAAAAAAAATATTTGGCCAAATTAAACATCCAATTAATGTTAGAATATTTTTTCAAAACCACGAGAACCACATACTAAGCTATTTGAAACAAATCATCAGCTCCAAATTTTAATAAACACAACGTGTAAGATAAAACTAGAGAAAAAATAAATCAATAATCGAAATAGAAAATGCTTGAAGGACAAAAAGAGAACATTATTCCAATCCAAAGTCTTTTCCTTCATTATGTACAATTAATGCCTGGGAGGGGAGTTTTAGATTTTTTTCTTAATCTTAATGATCATGAAAATAGTTTTTTTAGTACAAAAGTTATTAATAGTACAAAAGTTCCAAAAAATGAACTTAATGTGACACCATTGAATAATAAGAAAATCCCCTAATTATTGAAAATAAAAGACCTCAAGAGTAATTAATTTTGAGTCATCCGGGTGGATGTAAACACGGCAATTCAGGGATCTTCATCTTCAATGCTAGAAGTTCTTGGTGGAGCTACCACCAAGCTAGTGGTTCACGTGAGGAAGATAGAAAGGGGTTTTTTCCTGTCACTTTTAAGTGAGGTGGGTGACATACAACTAAGAGTCTTGACTTGCGAGTCCAGAAGTCCTGAAAGGGCAAAAGACTGATTCTTGAATAGCAATTTGCATGCATGGTTTCTCCTTGGCCCTGGCTTGCGTGAGCGTGGGGTTAAGATTTAAGACAGCACCTGACTTAACTTACCGGCTAACGTGCCGGTTTTGGCGGGTAACTGAGCTGTCTATCACTGCTAAGAATTAAGAGAAGGTTGCAATGTGCAAGGCACGTGCTTGTTTACAGTTGAAAATCTTCATTGGCTCAGCTTTTAATAGAATCATGGATTTGTTAATTTCTTTCTCTCCAGCTCTGCGTACATGTCGTGGCCTAGTTTGGAGAAAAACTGGACACCAAGGGGATGTCGCCTTGACTGGGTCTGGGGCTCAAAAAAGCACACATGGCTCCCATATTTGTATACATATTTGCTTTTGAATTCTCTTATTAAAATATTAGAATTAGTCTTTGGCTTTTCTTCTTTTCTTGAATAGGCAGCAGTAGTCCGCGGTTCAAAATAGAAAAAAAAAGAAAAGAAAAAGGACTGGACAGGAGTTTTAAATTAGCAGCTACCTATCTAATCAAACGTTGCCTAGATTACCGTTTTCTTGCGCTAAATAGAGCTAATACCAGTTCAGAAAAGAGAAAACTGGGCAGTCGTTTTGAAGTTCCGAACTTTGAATACTTCGAAGTTTCCTTTATCAAGCTTTGAGAGGTCTTTTTCCTTCTTGGAAGAGAAACCCAGCAATCCTTCCATCGGTCATTGTTTTGTGTCTTTGTGAACTCCAAGATTGGTGGATCTACTGCACATGTTAACTTCTGAAATTGTAAGATGGAAAAGTTTAGGGCAAACATGTTCATATATCTAAATATATTAACTATTTTTGTTAACTAATCAGTTATTAAGTAATTATAATGAATGTTGCTTTGTACTAACAGCAGGGGAGATTTCATGCGTATGCACGTGCTTACATCATATATTAATTATGTTCATCAATTATTTAGCTGGAGAGTCCACACATATTGGACTCAATTTAATTTTGTAATTTATTTGCCAAACCTATGATAGACGCTTATAAAAAAACGAAAAAGAAGAGACCTAGCTATCGCTAGACTAAATTGAACTGGGAAACATCCTTAATTTTTTTCTTTATTTTTGTGGGCTGTGTTATTTTTTTAAATAAAAAAAACTCTTATTCTTAAAATAAAGCTTTCAAACATGTATGACATTCCGAAGGTACGGCCATTCGTAGAGGCAATTAGAATTATTGACAGTGGATTTTGGATAATCAGTGGCTTCTTTACGCTGAAGTGTGGGATAAAGTTGGAAACCGATTCGAATATAATGTTTTGCAGCCCATTCGCAGAAAGAACCATTATAAATCAGCTGCGACTAATTATATAATTTTAAAGCCAGCTGAAGGCAAGAGTTAAAGACATTAAAAAAACCATAACAGTGTCAAGCTTCAAAAGCCTTTAGCAAACCTTATCACGAAGGGACAGGCCAGCATTAGCTGCCCCACTAGGCAGCTTAATTAAAAGACGACTCATGCCACAAGCTACTTGTGCAACGCAGAGATTATGAGTAGAATATTTGCCCAGATGATCCAAGCATTTGTTCCAAGATATTGCACGGGGATTTTTCCGAGTCAGCTCTTAAATCTTTATACTTGCTTAAAAAAACCAAATATCCACCCCACATATGACTCTTTATCCTTACTTAAAAACCAAATATCCACCCCACAAGTGACTCTTTAACAGCCATCACTTTCTTTCCACCTCCATTAATATTCTTGATACTAGCTTCTAGATTGATTCTTTTCGTGCAAACGAAAAAACAAATAAAATCCTCTTTAATGTCTAATACTATTGTCAAGAGGAGGTGTGTAGGTCCTAATACAATTTAGATGCTTTTCCAAGTCACACAGCTTACAGACCTAAGATTAAACCTCAAATCTTAGTCCCTAAACATTTAGTTGGCACACGTTCCATTGTCAGCGCATGCCTTTTCAACGTGGTTTTTTAACACAAATTTCTTTTATTTGTAAATATAAAAAAATTGTTAACATTGACTAAAGAATAAATTAAAATGTTAAGAGATAGGTATAAATCAAGTTATTTGATCTCGCAATATAGATTATGAATCCAATTGGAACTTAAAAAGTTAAAAAACAACTCGATCAATTAGTAAAAATAATGGTTTGCCTTAAAAAAAAAATTTAGAATGATCTTTTTTAATATTAAACCGACAACATATATGTTGGATTGACCTAGACTTCATGACTTAAAACCCATCAAATCCATAATTTAGGTGATGGACCTCACTAGATTTAAGAACTTTATTTAAATTATTTTTTACTTAATTATATGATAACCAAAAGAGATACTCATAAAATCAAATATAAACCATGTATTAGAATGTTAGCTTGAGATTTAAATAATTTCATAGAATACAAATTAAAATAATTTATTCAAAATCAAGTAAATATTAAAGGATGAGGTTAAGATAAAACAAAAAAAAAGAAAAAAAAGGAAAAATTAGAAAAAAATTCATCTCCTTATCCTAAATCTTTCGAAGCTGTATGGTAATTCATTCGTAATTTAAACAAAAATGTTGATTATATTTATGCTTAATAAGAAGGGACAAAGAATAAGTTGAGATAGTCATAATAATGGCATGAAAAACAACCAAACACACACACACACATATTAATGAAATGTGTTTTGTTTTGCTCAAGATAAGTCATTTGCTTTTAATTATATAATCCCACTAATCTATTCTTCTTGAACGCAGTTTTTTGCTATAGTTTGCTGGGGAATCCAACAGGCAATTGCTTTATAATAAGATTAGAAATTTTGTTTGCCATTAGTTGTTTTCTTTTGCAAGCAAGAATCTCTTTAATTTTATTCTTGCTTGGAGCCTTTTTCTAGTTTCATATAACTTTTCATTCCTGTTTATGCCAAATGCACTGGAAAGCATCTATTACATATGAATCTTACGATGCATGCCTTAGCTGTTCTAGCAAAAATAGTAAGGACTCGATCTCACTTTTCTCTTCCCCGTTCCCTTTTTTTCTTTTTGCAAAGGAGAATCCAATGGACTTGGAAAATACTCGTATAATGCTAAAAACTATGATTAGTTATTACCTAGGTCTCAATAAGTAGCAAGTGAAGAATATCTCCTCAATTATGTGTATCGTTCTAGGCGAATACAATATGTCGTGACGTCATGGTGCATGGCATTTTCCTTTAATCAATCTCTCTACTCCTCGACGTATCTCATTCTTAGCATGTTTGGAATATGTGAATTTAATTTAATTTCTAGAGTTAAAAATCAATTCTTATATTTGAAATCCTTTTTAGATTATTAATTTGAACTTCAAATGAAATTTAATTCATAAAATATAAATCAAGAAGTAAGACCATTTAATTTGACACAATAATTCCTTTTAGAATTAGCATGGAAAGTAACATTTCAAAAATATCCATCTATTTCTTTCCTTTCAAAAAAATAAAAAACGTAGACTGTACTGTAGTAATAATAATAATAATAATAATAATAAAAAGGCAATTGTGTGGGGGCTTTGGTTTTCTAACGTTTCTTTTCTTTTCATTTCTTTTTATGTTTTCATGTTGAATATTGCAAGTAATTATCAAGTTTATGGTTTGCAACTCTTGTGTTACATTTGTTAGTAAATATATCCTTTAGCCAATCAATTAGTTATATATATATATATATA
>Ga0325411_1009560_pt1 | contig 10334 bp, 6 predicted proteins | sample PopdelMetagenome_13_FD_206181 | JGI IMG/M metagenome (GOLD analysis project Ga0325411, IMG submission 206181) | Populus deltoides microbial communities from Bellville, Georgia, United States - Xylem-PdIQD-R4 | ecosystem: Host-associated > Plants > Phyllosphere > Stem > Wood/Secondary xylem...
AACATACCTCTTCTTCATTATTGTCTTCAACTCCTCCCATGTGCTAACTGGTCTTTCTCTATTCCTTCTTCTTTCTACCACCAATCTCTCCCACCAAACCATGGCATAGTCAGTAAACTCCACTACAGCTAACTTAACCTTCTTTTCTTTAGAGTACTTATGGATGTCAAAAATTGTCTCCACCTTTTTTTCCCAATCTAAATAAGCTTTCGGATCAGTTTTTCCCTTAAAGGCTGGGATTTTTAACTTAATATTAGCCAAATTTCGGTCTATATCTCCCAGATCATCAAAATCCCCTCTATGCTCAAAATCCCTATGTGGTTAAATATGTCCCCTCCTTGACCGATTCTCATACCTCTCTCCCCTATATGTACAGAACCCACAACCATGGTTAAGATCATCCTCGACTTCATCTGCAGAGTTTCCAGCAACACTCTCCTCCTTCCTAGCTTCTCTACCCCTTTTACTACGACCTCCATCAAACCTAGTCTCTAATTTTTCAATCCTAGTCATCAGGTCACCAAACATAAATTCCATCTATTGTTGTATTCTCAAAAGCCCATCTTCTTGGATTTCACCGTTCTTCTGTGGCACACTATTAGAAGATATTTTTTTTAATCCTGCACGAAAATTGTTAGCAATAAAAATAACACCTCACACACTCGTGTTTCACACAAATTTATAGGTTTTTCACTCGAATATGCTCCCTATGCCTTTTTCCATTCAAATTGCCTTTCTTTAGTTCTTGAAATCACTTAGCAACAATTCAGAAAAAAAAGCAACCAACTATGTAGTGAATTTATAAATTTGATATAGACTCTAGAAGCAAGAAATTACGAAACTAACAAAACAAAACTCGATGACAAATTCACGAATAGCAATGCAAATTTGTACGAATAATATGATGATTTGAAGACATGAAAAAAAAAATCAGAAAAGAGCTAAACAATTACGAATTATCAAGAATTAAGGATTTAATTCAAGAAAATTCCAAAAACTCAAGAAAATCAACTAAACTACCCAAATTTTCAAGAAACACAAACAAGACTACAAAAAGATTCACGAACCACGACTAACCAATTTCCCAATGATCAAGGTTTTCTCAAGCATGTATTCGGTAAAAAAAAATGATTTTTTTGTTTTTTTTCGGTAACAATCAAGATTTCAAGATTAAGCCTCCTTTTCTTTTCTCCTTTTTTTTTAATATATATATTATATATTTCAGCAAGAACAAAACAAAATCAAGAACTTAGGTTTGGATGCCAATTTTGATCAAGAAAGCATCAAAAGAACACTAACTTATGATTAAGTGTTCAACAAAGCAATAAAAAGTAAGATCCCTAATTTTTTTTTTTAATTTTTTTTATGTATAGGTGGCCAAATCTATCAAGAATCAAACAAGAAACAATAAAGACTCAAATTGAAGGATATAACCTGTGATTAGATCAGCTCTTATACCAACTGATGCGAATCCTAGCGGAATTTAATGGTATTCGCGACCCCAAGATCAATCTAACCCAAGTTTGTTAAGATTTGAATGAGCTTATCACTATGGAAGACTTGCTCCAAGGCAACAAGACTATAAACCAACTCGATCACAACGCCTACACCTGGAAACGAGCAAAAGAAGTATAAATTCACAACAAAGAATGATCAATTCTTTGAAGAGTTGAAAGTTTAATCAAGAACCAATATTGAGCAACCAAAAGTCGGCTACAATGCTGAAAATATTATAAAACGTCCGCCCTAAAAAATATTCCTAAAGAGTATTTAAACTCTAAGCCAAAACCCTAGTTTTCCTAATGGATCTCACATAAACCCAATTTAAATAATAATCAACCCAAGCTAAAACTAGCCCAAACTAATTAAAATAAACAAAATAAACAAGTCTAAAACCCAAACAAGTTGTCTCCTCTCAAAATAAATAAAGTTTGATAGCCCAACTAATTAAATAAGACAAGTTCGTTGTTTCCGTATTCTGTTTTGGCAGCAGCAAGGCTCAACTTAAAATGGATGGTTCTCTCTCGTCTTGATGAATTAGAAGGCGTGCCATATACCGTTGTAAAAGTATAGAAGTCTAGTTTCTAGTCCAATTAGAATCACATAAAAATTCGATCTATAGCTCCAGTTATAACCAAAAGAGTAACAAAAGGTCAAACTATCCGAATCTAGTCTTCTTCTCCCAATCCTTGTGTAATGGTCTTGGTTCCACCAACAAGCCCCTCTTGAATATGACTCAGATTAATCAAGGCTTGCTCTTTATTATTACAAATCCTCCTGAAGTCCACCTTAGCCCATGTATCTTTAAGAAGTCCATTGAAAGCTTCTTTGAACTTCTTAGCCCTAAGCCTAGTAACTGGACCAACTGGAACCTCCAATGGATCCTTTGATGGTTGAATCGCATCACCTGGCTTGCTTTATACTATCTTGTGTGTTGTGTTTAAAGTTAGGGTAATTAATTTGTGCGACCGCGACATCGCAACAACAAGAAACTTTTTGATATTGTTATTAAATCTAGTTCATCGACTCATCTTTGAAACCTCTCGACCCAATTTTTTATTTAACTTGAGTTTCAAATTAAAACATGTGGGAGTTACCTAGACATGATCCAGTTGACTTGGTAGATCCAAAAATAACTTGTATGACTAATAAAAATGCGGTTTGATTTTTAAAAAAAATTCAAGATGATGTTATTATTATTATTGATACTGTGACATATCGAATTGACTCGGGCTACATAACTTAACTCACCAAACTTGTCATCCAGGTTATGGACTCTTCTAGTTTTAAAAACTATGTTTTTTTAAATTATTTTTTCGTTCCAATGTGACCTAGTCAATTTGACAATTTCTAAATTTATTCGGATGATCGATAAAAACATGAATTAACTTTAAAAAATATTTCAAGATGATATTTTTTTTAATATTAAGACGACAACATATTAGATTTACTTGAACTTAACAACTTAATTTTCCAAACCCATAACCAGGGTCATAGACTCAGCTAGATTTAATAACTGTTTTTTTTATTAACTATTTTTACTTAACTATATGATAACAAAAATATGATCTTACAAAATTAAGTACCAACCAAATACTAAGACATTTGTTTATGATTATGATAACCTTAAAGAAAAAAAAACCAAAATAAATTATGAAAGTTAATTCAAAATAAACTAAGCGTTAAAAATAAAAATAAAAAAAATTAGAAGAAAAACAAAAAAAAAGGTGTTTGCACTGTTCATATGATCAGTGCATTAGGTGTTTACCCTTTAATTCATATGAATCCCTAAATTCTATTCTTTCAGTGTTGCTAGTAATAACTGCAATAACCATAAATATCCAGCTTTGCAATTCCTTTTCATTTTTTTTCTTCTTCTTTTGAGACCCGGACACCTTCCTTGGGCCCACCTAAGTTTGGAAATACTTGGAAATTAAAAAAATAAAAATAAAAATAAACTTGTGGCTATGAAAGGGAAATTAAACGTAAACTTCGTTAAACAGTCAATGCACTAACCACCATAATTATATGGCATATACTGCATTTCCAAGAAGATAAAAATAAAAAATAAAAAAATCAACCGGCAAATTATGCCAAACCTCAAGTTCTTGGCGAAGAGCCAAGCTTAAAATGAATCCATCAGCTTCTGCCATACTTTGACAAGCCGGCCAATTTGAAATGCCTTCAAATTTATTGCCCTCTCTGAATTTTATTCACCCAAGTAGAGAGGGTAAAAAAAAAAAAAAAATTAGCCTAAAAATAAGGCAAAGGAATAGACTACAGGGAAGGATCTTAAACTCCTGGTTTATAAACTAAGTTAAACAGTCAAAATCTTCTTTGAGGGAGGGGGCGTTTCTTAGTAGTAGGTTCCTCCTACCTATTGTCTTCATCAGAAATACTTAGCTGAATTTGTTCTCGCCTTTCTCTCCATTTCACTCCCCACACCTTGGCCTCTGCCACAGCACGGTCCCGATCTAAATCCTTGTCTAATATCATTTTTGAGTGACTTGGGGAGAAGTCAATCTCTGGCCATTTGGCACAGTCATTCTTTACCTTCTTTGATTCATTTTTACGAGAGAACAAGTAATCCATGGCTTGCACCAATTCACTCGAGGAAGGGCGTGAATTGGCATTTTCACCGAGACACATTGATGCCACTTCTATAACCTTCTTTAAGACAGACATTGAGTACTTCCCTTTAAGCATTGGATCTGCTAATCTTGAAAAGTTGTGGTCTTTCATCAAGGGAAGTGCCTATATTCAAAACGAAATTTTGAATTAGAAAATCGATATAATGAAAGATGATTAGAAAAATGTACCGATAATCCATTATGAGGAGAACCAAAAAACATTCTCATACCATATCTAAAGACACTAAAGAAAAATAAGCAGGATGATGCAGACATCTAATGTTAATCAAGCATAGTGACTTGATTCAGCTAGTGTCTAATCCTCGCAAAATTAACAAGCATACATACTGGTTTTGGCAAACTGACAGATATGTAGAATTATAGGATGTGAATTACCCAGTTAACAAGATATTCTTGATGACCGTTAACCTCGTCCAGTGCTCTATGTCCAGTGATGAGCTCTAACAAAACAATTCCATAACTGTAGATATCAGTCTTTATGGTCAACCTTCCAGATGATGCATATTCAGGAGCACAGTAACCATAGGTACCCATGACCCTGGTGGAGACATAGGACTTATCACCAACTGGGCCAAATTTAGCAAGTCCAAAATCCGAGAGTTTTGGGTTAAAACCATCCTCCAATAATATGTTAGACGCTTTCAAGTCCCTGTATATGACGGGGGGATTTGCAGAATGCAGAGAATCCAATCCTCTGGCTGCACCCGCTGCTATCTTCATTCTTGTATTCCAGTCAAGAGGCTCCATATGCGGTGTCACATCTGCACATATAACATATAACATGTCATGACTTCATGCTAAATTATTAAAGATTTGGAAACGGCAGCAGATGTTCCGTGGCATCTCTATTTATGCAAGGTATTACATGCTATCTTTACTGCACTATTTATGGGAAATATGAGTTGCACAACATGAAGCGTACAGAAAATATCTTTTCATGCTGTTTCACTGGCTTTCGTATGCTTGTCTTTCTTATTTCTAGAAGGAAGAAGAGAAAACCAAAGCAAACCAGATATAATGGACAGTAAAATGAAGCAGAATCATCACCCTTTAGATTCACTGTACAAAGTTCACTGACAAACATGAAATGTTGTGACATGAATTCCAACTTGTTTACTCTTGTAACTTTCAAAATTATAAATTTCCCTTGGTTAGATAAAGAGATATCTTCATGTATTTAACCTTGTTGCAAGATAGACACTAACCAACAACAATTTCATTTTTTCAGATCAGGTAATTTAATCACTCAAATGGATTCTACTGTGAATTTTGTGTTTCAAATGAGAAATTTGTAGGTCCTTCCATGAAAGAAGTTCCATCATAAGCCGTCTTGAATTGTTTTCCATTGAAAGTCTGGGTACTCTAGGGTGCTTCAAATGACGTTATAGTAAAACCATATATTATGTTATAAGGAAGGAAGCAGAGAGATTGAAGATATACCAAAAAGGTGATCTTCCAAGGATCCCAAAGGCATGTATTCATATACAAGAAGACGATGGTCTCCTTCGGCACAAAAACCAATCAAGTTGACAAGGTTAGGGTGATGCAGTAGGGAGAGCATGAGAACCTCCACCAGAAACTCCTTGTCGCCTTGGATACCTGATGGATCTAGCTGTTTAACAGCTACAACCTGCTACAACCGTATTAGGTGTGATCCAGGAAAAAAGAGACTAGTAAAAACAAATTCAAAAGAATTAACACGAGAAAAAATATTGGGAGCAAATGAGAAAAGAAACTAAAATAGCCTCTGTTTGTACCAGAATGGGGGAAGAAAATCAAAAGTATTTTGAGCAAATCGAATTTACCTGACCAGTGCTTTCTAATTTTCCTTTAAATACAGCACCAAATCCACCTCTTCCAATTAAAGATTCAGACCTAAAATTGTTTGTTGCAAATGAAAGTTCTTCATAGGTGAATGTCGCAGAGAAATGAGCACTGGGTCCATCTTTTACAACAGCTGATTTAAATCTTGAATCAACACTCTTTTTTGATACTGTTCCCAATCTTTGTTCTGTGTCGATTTTAGTAAAAAAAGATCAAACTTTTGAAGGGAACATGTTAGAAAGAAAAAGCGCGCTGTGCGAAATTCCAGAGGAGCAAATTATGTGTTTAACCATCTCAACCTACAGCAGATTACCAATAAGCGGTGGCTCTTTGAAAGCACCCTACAGAAGCAATGTGAATCAAGTACATTCCAATCCTAATTTTACTTTTATTCCACTCTTAAAAGATATTTCCAGTCTCCATAACAAAACGTGCATGTATCCTGTGTAAAATATTTGCCAAAATAGATTTCCTAGAAAAAGGCATGCACTAAGATTTGAGGAAAAATCCCACAGCTGAAATTACTGATTAAATTTGTAAAGCACCTGCCAAACTAACAGCTTTAGAGAAGGAAGAGCTTCAGTGCTAAACCAAATCAATAAAGGGATTCTCATTATAAGTTTATTGTATCTCTTGTAAATCACTTCAAAAGATTTCATTGAAGATTTTCCGATGAATAAGAGAAAAGTTTCTATAAGATGCAAACAAATGTAAGAGAAGAAAAGAGACATATATCGAAGCAAAAACAATTTCCTGGTATATGCAGGCTCTTCTGGTCATTGGAAGAGAAATGTATTAAAAAAACACTAACACTTGTTACAATGGTTGCTGAACTAGCGTTGTTCATGTATATCAAACAATCTACTTAACATATTACAAAGGCATGGTATTTCTCTATAAATTTTTTTGCCTCTACAGATAAGATAGTAAGGCAAGTTTTCAACATCATGGAAGAATCCGTGCTCCCTTTATCAGATTAACAAGTTCAGTTGATGTGCTAAAGTAGAACCAACGGATAATTTCACTTCTTATAGAAATTTCTGGTCAGCAGATAACATTGCCTTGAAAAATGACAAATATTTTTCAATTGTGAAATTGAAACTTGCAATTATGTGATCCATGTTATCATGCATTTGATTTAGAAATATTTATCATTCTCTTGTCTTCAGATATAGCATTTACATAAATTTCAGACAATCTGGAAAGCACATAAAAAGGACACCGCAATGTTGTGCATGATCACACTGTAACGACAGTGAATCAATTAGTACTCTAGATGAATCAAAATTCAAATTATCACAACAATTATAATTATATTTGTTGTGATAATTTGAGCACAACACGGTTGAAAGAGGAAGTTGCTACTACATTCAATAACATAAATCACTTGCTGAAATGATGGCTAGATTTCTAGCAAAAATGATGGGTTTTACAGTCTAAAGAATTGGTAGACTAAGGCAAACTAAGATAACATAAAAGAGATAACTCTTAAAACTATCAAATTCTCAGAGATCCACTCATCCCAAATCCGCATTGTGTTTGTGAAACAATTTCCATGCATAATCAAGATGGGGTTTGAAATTTGGTTATTCCCATAACCATGATGCATGCCCATCAAATCAAGAACCGTAAAACTATGTAATCAAAAAAATTCTAGACACGAAAAAAAACAAAATGTAAGAAAAAGAAACACCATTTAGAGATTACATCGTAGAATACATGGTTATCAGACAAAACTCACCATAAGATGGCTGTTTCTTGATATGATCGCTTTTCACCTTCTTGCTTTTAGAAAACCCGAAACAAGGGCAAAAACCCATTTCCAGAAAAACAAAACCACAATGTGATTTTCTAATAATTAGTGAACTTGACAATGGCTTATATTCTAAAAGAAATGCAGAAAATGAGAGTTCGTTCCGTTGGGAAATATAAGCCAAAAAGAAAAGAACGAAGAGGTCTTTTTTGGGGGGTTCAGGTTCAGATTATTAATTCTACACGCTTTCCTAGAAAAAAACATAAATTAAAATATAAATATTTTTTAAAAGAAAATAAAAAACAGCAACACCCTAAAGTACAACCGTACACGGTTGTTGTTTTCAATAGAATCTAGGTGTTGTCTTTAACTTCGCTGTGACGTCAGAGAATTGGAAGTGACCATTTCGTAACATTAATAAATTATGTGAAATAATTTTGGCAGGTTTCGTGGATAATTTGTATTGAATGAGTATCATAATTTTCAATTCTGCCATGGTTGAAAATTCCATACACTGGTTTTTTTTTTCTATGTAGCTGTTAATTTGATGTCTTAAAAATAAATCTACATCACCATTGGGTTGCTGAACTTCAACATGCTTAATCACGCAGGCATATATGAATTTTTTCCTCCAAAAAATAAGTTTGTTTTTTAAAATACACAAAAAAAAGTGATGGATGTGTTTTTTTTTTACTTATATCTAATAATTTAACTGGTTAGATTTTAAAATGATTATAAAATTTTCTAATTATTGATATGTTTTTTTTTTTATGATATACCAAAACCCAAAATGTTTATGTAACAAGTTATTTAGTTTGTGGATAATGATTAATCAAGATGTCCAGGTAAACAATTTTCTTCTCCTTATCTCCGAAAGCATCAAATTAATGATAAAAACTTAAGTGCAAGCAAAAACAATTCAAATCGAGAGATTTAAAGACTCTCTGATTATACAGTCAATAACTTTACGAGAAAGATAATAAATAACTTAAAAAACCTTAAATTCCAAGAATAGATGGTGTTTGTTATTGTATTTTAGGATGATTAATGCTCTAACATATATGCAAGCTATTAAGAATAAAAAAAAAGGTTTAAACCCTTATTTGGATGGTTTAGGGGGTATTTATATCCCTTGAACCTTATTAATTTCAGGCAAATAAATGATGGACAAATCCCTTGCTTTTAGTGGCATTAATGAGGGACACATATCCCTTACATATCATTAATAATATGGTAAGTGTGGTAGCCCTTAAGAGACCTTTTATATATTTATAATTGTAGGGAGATCGTTACCCTGACATGAATAATTTATATAATTGTTCTAGAGGTAGGATTCACTAGATATTTAAGACCTGGGATGTAACCAAATATAGAAAATAAAAAAAGTATGAAGGTTTATCCAATCCATAACACTTTTAGTTTAGAAGATTGTTTAGGATCTGACATATTACTTGGGTTCAATTGATTACTAAACCCAAGTATTTTAGGTTTAGCATCTCTATGAGCCCACGTTTCCTTGGATTCAGTTGTCGGCTAAACCCAAGTATATTTGTTCTAGCATCACGCCAGGCCCAAGTTCCCTTAGGTTTAGCAGACAGTTTGTAAAACCCAAAAGTAAATAGTATTAGGTCGGCCTATGCTAAGAAAGAATTAAAGGAAACAAACTAGTCTGCTCTAGGTGGAAATTATGGGATGAAAACCAGGCTATCCTAGGTAGGAATTGGGGAAGGAGTAAGCCAACCCTAGGTTATCCAAAAAGAGAATAGGAACAATGTTAACCAGCCCTCAAACACCCCACCTCATTTATAAGTGATATAAATACAAGGGGGGAAAAAGAGATGACTTTTCCTCCTTCAAAAGTCGGCAACAGCCATAGTTGCAGTAACCCACCCCTTTCCAAGGGAAAACTGAACCAAACCAACTTGCATTCACTTCCTTGAGTGTTTGATCGAAGGGAGAGTTAGAGAAAAGAAGAATAGTTGAAAACATAGAAGAAAAAAAGAGCCTAGAAGGCCAGCTGGAATAACAAGAGAAGGAGAGAAGAAAATTGTGAGGAAGAGAAGAAGAAATAACCAAACCTTCCTAAAATTGTTTGAAAACAGTGAGGTAAGGGTGATATCATTTCCTTGGTTAGTTATCACTTGATGATTTGGATAAGGTAAGGGGGAGAGAAATTCAAATAAAAGGTTTAGGGTTCTTACATCTTTAACTCAAAAATTAACAGTTAGATGAGAAGATTAGAGTAGAATAAAGAATCAAAGGACACAAGTATAGATTTCACAAAAGAAATATGAACAAATATGAATGATTTTTAATGTAAAAACCTAAAGGGAGGCTGACCAAATTAAAGGGCTGGACATAATGCAAATTAATGTGATAAAATGCTTTGAATTATGACCTTGTTAGAGTCTTAGAACATGCTTGAGCTAAAACAAAATTGTGCATATATGTCATTGAAGAATTTGTGTGACTGTGGATCAAAGGTATGAATACATGTTATAGCACGTTAATAGGAACATAAATGTGTTAGACTTGATAAAATGCATGTGAAAGATTGAATGAGAGGGAAAGCTATGTTTCGGCCAAGAAATCATGAAGAAACCTTA
>Ga0325411_1009561_pt1 | contig 10334 bp, 8 predicted proteins | sample PopdelMetagenome_13_FD_206181 | JGI IMG/M metagenome (GOLD analysis project Ga0325411, IMG submission 206181) | Populus deltoides microbial communities from Bellville, Georgia, United States - Xylem-PdIQD-R4 | ecosystem: Host-associated > Plants > Phyllosphere > Stem > Wood/Secondary xylem...
ATCACTATCAAATAATTATCTATAATCTAAATATCTTTTATTACATTAAATTTTTACATACAACCCGCAACCAGGCGCAAGAACATAAACTGGTCCTAATTAATCAAACACAAATTCGCAGCACTTCCTTTTCCAATTGGTTGTTGCGCTACGATCAAACCCAGAACAAAACCCCCAAACCGGACGCGCTCTAAAATTATGTGAAAACATGGCTCGTGTCGATATTTAAAACACTGTACCCAGGTCCCGCGTCTCTCATACTCGTGATAGCAACACACTCCTCAACTCTCATTTACCTCATTTTTGCTGAAAAATATATTTATTTTAAAATTATTTTTTTAATAAAAGATAGAGTTCTAGATGCTAGATTGGTCATGAAAAATTAATTAAAAAATAATATTTTAGTTTTTAGCTATACTATACAAAATTAGCTGATTTTTTTCAAGTTTATCTAACATGTATAAAATATTAGATGTAATTATTAGACAACTGACAATAAAAAAAATAAGATATGAAAAATATAATGATGAATTTTTTTATTACATTATATATAGTTTATTGTATAAAATGTAACTATACATATAATATAAATATTTTAAATATAATACTATACATATCTAACCTTGTTATATATTTTTAAGTAAAGTATATTAATATTTTTAGTTGTACAATGAAAAAATAAGCCGGAAATTTTCTGATATTTGGACATATCAAAGAAAATAAGTTGAAAAATAATACATTTTGAGTCATTTTTTTTAAAACAGTGGAATTTTTTTATCAAATATTCTTGGTGTTTGGATAACATTGAAAATATTTTTTTTTCTATAACATCCTAATTTACGATACAATTTATATGACTTAAAATATATAATTATTTATAATATAACATGTTTTGTATTTGGATGTATTTTCTACCAATATTATTTAAATTAAAGTATCATAGCACTAATATATCAAATTAATTTACTTCTATATTATTAATTAATATATCATAATATAATATTTCCTATATAAATATATTATTTTCTAATAATATATTATTTTAAATATTTTATTAATATATTATTGTTTATATATACATTATAAGAATAGTTAAATATTGTATCATTTCATTTTATTTTTTTATAAAAAGGTTTTTTCAATTTAAAGCGTATGAAATAATTTAATATTATAATAGTAGTTACTTTTTAAAATATTTTTTATTTAAAGATATACAGTACATCAAAATAATTTAAAAATAATATTTTTTTTATTTTTTTTAAAATATTTTTAAACCACAAAAATAATCAGTGAAGATATTTATCTCTACAAAGAAATAAATTTCGCTTACAAGTTCTATACAATGTAAACAAAGATAAGAAAGTGATGAAAGTCCCAACAAAAACAACCACATGACTTCCCTGGACAGTCCCATAAAAAACAAAAATATATAAGGTCCCTCCCTTTCTGTCTACTTGAACAATACACTCCAACACACCATCGACACACCAAACTTTCCTTTCACTAACCGCTCCTTTCAAGAAAGGACCAGCAAAGCTCTTTTCTTTGTATCGATCGATTGGTGGAATGGCAACGGAGGAGGAGAAACAGACGGTGTTTGACGTGGAGGCAGCGAACATGTTAACCAAAGAGCTGAGAGACGTTTTTGCTTCTGGCAAAACAAGAAGTTATGAATGGAGAATATCTCAGTTGAAGAGTATGATAAAGATGTGCGATGAACACGAGGAAGACATTGTTGATGCTCTTCATCAAGATCTCTCAAAGCCTAAACTCGAATCCATCGTTTTCGAGGTCAGAAAAATTTAAGGCATAGCACGTATTTTTTTTTTAAAAAAAAATCCTCACACGTCCTTTTTTTTTTGGTTATATGATATATGACATTCTTGAACGTGAATGTGACATTTTTTTTTATGCCTTGGCAATTTAATTGAATGATTGACGACACAGAATCAGTACCTATCTATTTATTATAATTGAATACCTGTTGGAGTCGAGGAACCAGCAATTTATTTATTTTTTGCTGTAGTTACAGGATAGTGAAATCACAACAACAACCTCGTTGCTCTGTCCCTGTGCTTTTAGTTTTTTCTGTCTTTTGTTTGAGTAGAACTAGCAGTTTGTTACGGTTTAAATTCCTTACTTTCTGGCTTTAACTGGATGTGAGTACTTAGGTTTTCGATAGTCAAAGTGAAAGTTGGGTAGGAATGGTCCTGTATTCTCGAGAGAAGCTTTAACGACATCACTTTTTTGTTCCCGAGAAGGTTTAGTCTCTGTCTCAAATATGATATGCAGCTGAATGCAAGGAAAGATACAGGGCTCGGGCAATTATAAATGGACAGATAGTGTCTATTATACTACTTAATTCTAGGAATACTCAGATGAGAAATTTGAGTCAATTTCCTGACCAGATATTTATTGTATGTGACTCTAATGGTGGAAGTTGGTGCTTTAGATTGTTTTACCCGTTGACACCTTGTTCGGATCAATTTTGTGTACCTGGTACAGAGGCAGTCATATTGTAACTGGAATTTGGGATGGGATTTTGGCACAACTAGGTTTGAATGTACTGATGAAGAAAGAAATATCAGGACAGTATTTCCTAGAAAACTATTTTCTTGGATAAAAATCTCACCAAAAGAAACTGAACCATGACTCCAAAGCACTATCAACTGTATTTCTTACGAGTGTATCCATTGTCTCAGGTATTAGTTACGATATCTTATTAATCTGCTACAGATTAGTTGCTAATTTTGGACATCATCTTTTAGCCCCGTATGATGTGGGGTGTGCGTACGTGCGTTTGCAAGCACTTGTATCGTTGTGAATATGAAAAGAGAAGAATGGAAACTGCCGCATTCATATAAATTCAAATAATTTATATTGCATAAAGTTCTATGTGAAGTTTCATGTCAGTTTCCTCCAAAGTTGATTGATGGTATGTTATGCAGATAACTATGCTAAAAAACTCTTGTACATTGGCTATTAAGGAACTGAAACAATGGATGATGCCAGAAAAGGTGGTTGCTCCATATAACCTTTCCATTATTTGTGGTTTGTTTACAAATTGGTTTTTATGGCAATGATTGAGTGCAATCCATATCATTTTTCATTGCAGGCAAAAACTTCTTTGTTAACTTTTCCTTCATCAGCTGAAATAGTGCCAGAACCACTGGGTGTTGTGTTGATTATTTCAGCATGGAATTACCCTTTCTGTATGTTCATAGAACAAAGTTCTCTATATTTACCTGCATCTGTCGCTTGATACTATGATAATCAAATCTGATTTCTCTCTTTCTAGTGTTGTCTCTCGATCCACTTGTTGGAGCTATTGCAGCCGGTGATGCGATGGTTTTAAAACCATCAGAATTTTCTCCAGCTACATCCTCGCTACTTGCAAAACTACTTCCAGAGTATTTGGATATCTCTTCGATAAAGGTTGTCGAGGGGGCTGTTTCTGAAACTTCTGCACTACTGGAGCAAAAGTGGGACAAAATATTTTATACAGGTTCGTGTTCATTCCTCTGTTTCTACATGCATGTGGAGTCTGATTGCTAAATTATTCTACTCACAGAAATAAAGGGTGGTAAATCAACACAAAATTGATCATATACTTATTCTTTTACAATTCTTTGAAGTGATGTAAGCAACATCTTGTTAGATGCTGAACAAGTTGTGGAATTCTTTTCCTAGAGGTGTTTGGAAAGGTTTGAAGCCAGCTCCATAGTTTGAAGTCTTAGAGGTTCTTTCTGCTTTTTATATGATTGACATAGTTGGAAAAGTGTAATTTTATTAAATTGAAAAAAAAAGGGAGCAACCCTCAAGCATATTGAGCATGCACAGTAAATTTGTCTTGGCAAAGGGAGAAAGTGAGGCGTTATAGAGCAGAAAAATCAACTTCACTTTATACTAATCCCAAATACAATGATGTTTAAAAGGTGAAATTTTGTTTATCTGTTTGACAGAGATGTCATTGTGCATTCTATAATCTGTGGTGTTCCTAAATGTCTCATGTCAATCCTCACCATACCACTAAAATTGCTCGTTGTAATCAGTGATGATGTGAAAAGTGAAGTATGTTCTTATTGAGGGCTGTTGCTTTTGTATTCTTGATTTTTGTTTTTGAAAAAGTAAAAAATTACTTTTCAAACTTTTTTTTATTTGTTTTTTATTAGAAAAGTCAGTTAATGAAAAAAAATTTTTGATCAACGAAAAATATTTTTCTATTAAAGAAAAATTTGGCTTGATTTTTAGAAAAGTGTTTTTCTTTTATTTTGGATGGAAAATACTTTTCAGAAGTTATGAAAAATTTAGAAATATCATATTATTTGTTGATTATGTCAAATTTGATCCTCAAACTTCTGATTGCTATATATTTTGTTTGAATCTTTTTTTTTTCAATTTCATCCCTTAAATTTTGATTTAATTTAATTTTTATATTAATTTTGGTCCTTATTTTTATGATTGTTATTTACTTTTCTCTTATCATTTTTTTAATTGAAATTTTTTATCTATCAAATTTGGTCCTCATTCTTTTGATTGTTACTTATTTTATTTAAAATAATTTATGAAATTGTAATTATTATTATTTTAATTTTATCATCTTTTAATTTTTATATCTGTTAGATTTGATATCTATTATTTTGATTATTATTTATTTTATTTGAGATAATTTATGAAATTAGATTTTTTTTCAATTTTATTTTCATTCAACTTTTTAATTTGTAAGATTTGTTCCTTATTATTTTAATAAACTTGAAAAAAAAACATTAATAAGTTATTTTCCAGCTTATTTTCCATAACATTATTAAACAATGAAAAATGTTTTTTAATTTATTTTCCATGACACTATCAAATTTCAGAAAATAATTTACTTTTTTGAAATTCACTTTTCAAAAAAACCACTTTTTAAAAAGAAACTACTTTCTTGCAAATAAACATGGCTTAAAAAAAGTAATTTTGTCTCTCATATTATTGTACCAAGCCTTATAAACTGAATTTTGTTGGAAGGGCTATGTAGAATCCAGACTTTATATATACACTGGTTCCTTATAAACTGCTTTTTAGAATCCAGACTTTAGTGGTCGTTACTTTTCAGAAGAAAGAAAGATTCTCACGGTCTCGAGGTTTAAATGGGGTACGAAGAGGTTAGAATGTTATCTCTTGGACTCCCTATTATAATGGTAGACCGTGCAATACATCTTTTGCCTATGGATGGCATGTTTTCTATTTAGGTTTCAGAGTGATAAATTGCATTGCTTTGGGATGTTGCTGGTGTGGAGTTATGCTGCTATTGTCTTAGGACAATGCTGGTCAGATTATTCTGCTCTGCTCTCTCAATTTGTGGACTGTGATATTCAAATCGTGCTCTTTTGAACTACTGCTATATTTAGTGTTTGTTTCATTTGAAGGCCATGATTTTATGTCTCAAATAATTAGTCTAAAATGAGGAAAACATAAGAAACAATTTAACTGCTGCCCACTTGACAGAACTTTCAGTTACTCTTTTGGAGAAACCTGCAGGTAAAAGAGGAAACTAGATTGATGCTTCAAGCATTCAAGTTAATTGATGTTTTCCTACTTCAACCCCACCTTGAACCCTAGAAGATGTCATCCTTGTTTTACAGGCAATGGAATAGTTGGACGCATCGTGATGGCTGCTGCAGCAAAACACCTGACACCAGTTGTCTTGGAGCTTGGAGGAAAATCTCCGGCTGTTGTTGATTCAGGTATCGATTTACAGGTAAAGAACTCCTCTCATCCCTTTGCATGTGCTGGTAACAGGTTTCATTTTCTCCATGCTCATTGCTACATGCCGTTAGTTATGGCACCATAAATTTCACTTACTGTCATGTTCTGACACAATTCTACCTGTTTCTCCAAGATTGCAACTAGGCGGATAATTGCAGGCAAGTGGGGGTGTAATAATGGACAAGCTTGCATATCTCCGGATTACATCATAACAACGAAAGATTGTGCTGACAAACTGGTAATGTTGAGTTCTAGCATTCATTTCCCGTTCGTTGTTTTTCCATTTCTTTTTTCATTCATCCATTAACTCCTTCTGTGGTACAGGTGGACTCTCTGAAAAAAGAACTAGAGACATTTTATGGAAAGAACCCATTGGAATCAAAAGACTTATCTCGAATTGTGAATTCCAAACATTTTTCTCGTTTGACAAAGCTACTGGATGAGGATAAGGTTTCTAGAAAGATTGTCTATGGAGGTGAAAGAGACGAAGCCAACCTGTGAGTATCTGCTTGCCATTTTCTTGGTTCATTAATTTAGTTTAGCTGGGTGCGATTTGCTTCTCATTGGGAAATTTTATCTTCGATGGCAGGAAAATTTCTCCCACCATATTGGTGGACGTTCCTTGTGACTCTCTGATAATGAAAGAAGAGATTTTCGGTCCCTTGCTTCCCATTCTCATTGTAAGCATCAAGAGATCCTCAGCTCATGGCTGTATTATTTGTGTGTACAGTATATGAAGTAGGACATAAAATTGAATCTAAACTGCATCTATAACATTGAAGGAGGAGTTTCTCTTTATATCGGGCAGAAGTGATAAAACTCTTATTACATCTGCAGAATAATTATCATTAGAAATAGCAATAACATCACAGTTTTCTAGATATGCTCTCTACATGTGTCGGTTGATCAAAATCTGCTAGAAGGAGGTTGTCTTCAACTTTAGTTGAGCAATTTTCCGCTGGAATAAAGCCCTCGTAGATGATAAAAAAGAAAGATTAATCATGACTGTTATCTGGATAGTAATTTTTAGCACAGTAGAAATTTTAATGCAACAGGTTGTCACAGAATTCTTGCTATAAAACGTGGGATGTCAATTATGATTTCTTTCTTAGTTTTTTTTTTTTTTTTTTTTCGAACAGGTTAGCAAAATCGAGGACAGCTTTGATATGATAAATTCGGGAACGAAGCCACTTGCAGCTTATTTATTTACCAATAACAAGAAGCTGAAAGAGCAGTTTGTGGTATCTGTTTCTGCAGGGGGTGTGGTCATAAATGACATTGCTATGCATGTAATTATTCTTCTCTGAACTTCTAGAACCTGTTGCACAAACATGCTTTCATATATCCATAGTACCCAAGTAGTCCCAATTTCTATGGTCATCTCTCAGGTACACTTATAGTTGTTAGGGGGTGGATGGCTGAGTGCCTCTGGCGCTCACTGCACTTATGAATGATTCTGGCACCCTCCCCCTTTCTCACATGAAGTGGGAATTACCATGATAACAGACCATGGACCACAGCTATGTGCGAGAGAGGGACTAAGACTCCTGGATTACTGAATACTTGGTCATTTATCTATCTTTACATATACGCGCTCTTGAAATTGGTGGATTTTTATCCGAATAACCATGTAATATCTGTGCCTAATATGTTCTTGACGGTGTAGCTTGCAATTCATACTCTTCCATTTGGGGGCGTGGGCGAGAGTGGAACGGGTTCATACCATGGCAAATTTTCCTTTGATGCTTTTAGCCACAAGAAGGCAGTTCTATATCGAAGTTTTATGGGCGATGTAGCTTTGAGATATCCACCGTACACACGGGGAAAGCTAAGATTGATGAAGGCTTTCATGACTAGCAATTTTTGGACCATACTCCGCGCTTTGTTTGGACGGTCTTAAGTTTAAGAAGATGTGGCTGTCTTCGATGCAAGCTCAATCACTGTTATGTATTTTGTTCTTCTTAAATAATGTAAGTTGGAACATTGATTAATCAAAAGAATGAAGTGGAGTTCAATGTCACTTGCACCTTTTGATGAATGAAATTTGTGCTCGGATTATGTCCTTGAGGTTTTGATGAGCTAACAACTTTTCAGATTCAAAGGATTCTTATCAGTTCCAAAAAATAAAAATAAAAAATTCAGAGGATGATTCTCTAAATATTTGTGTCTGCCAAAATACGCTGGAATTTGCCTGCTCTAATCCCATCCCTTTAATTTTCTTTCAAGGTTATTCCAAAGCATGGCACTGAAAAAAATAAATACCAACAATGTTCTATCATTCTCAGCTTACAGACGAAATCTGATGTTGAATGCTCATTTTTCTCAAGCCACCAATCCAATATTACTAATCACAGGTTTGAAAGTGAGACCAGCAAATAAAATTTTGCTAGTTGTAGCTGTTGGCCATAGAGCCAAATGGCATCTGAAAGCATTGCGAGTTCGATCCTTATGCCAGCAGCTGGGGAAAAAAAATTCACTTGTAAGGGGTCCAATAATATATAAACAGTACACCATGAATCTTCTACTAGTGACAGTTTCCATTGAACTTGCAAAGTACTATCACTTGGACCAAATATTTGGTCAATTGCCAGAGAAGAGGTATACCATAGAGATTCTAGGTATATTTTAGGATGATCAACTGGGTTGTAACGGCAAAACAGAGAAAATGGTTTTTGACTCCTATGGAAAACTGAATGGATTCAAGAAGAATCCTGTAGAATACTAAGAATATCTGACCGCTGTTCATCTGTCAGTTCTGTCGGGAATTCTACTAGGAAAACAACTTTCAAACTTCCTCTCTTTCCTTGCTCTTTTGTGTTTGGCATGCCTTGACCTTCTATGATCCTTTCATAGCCAGGGTAAATGATATCATCGATCAACAAACTCGTTTTCTTACCGCCCAACAAAGGGATTGAGATTTGGCAGCCAGTTAGGGCCTTCACTAGTGGAATTTCTACTCCTATTTCCAGATCTTCTCCTTCCCTTCTAAACAAAGAATGTCGTTTCTCAGCAATCACGAAAATTATATCAGCTGGGCAACTGCCAGGTCTCTCATTTCCCATTCCTTCGAATGTGATCTTCGTTCCCTTTTTCCATCCCGGCTTCACTTTTATTGTTAATATTTCTTCTTCTTGAATTATCTGCCTGCCAGAAACCCAGAAACAAGAAAGACGACATTAATACTAGTTAGTGATATTTTGATTTTACTCTATTCCAATCGGACTTTCACGTGCCTTACAGAATTCCCTAATAAACGTACAATGTACAATCATTCTGAAAAAAAACTTGGTGTTTCCCTGCAATTTGAGTCTTACATTTTTTGCGGTCATACAGCATCAATTTTTTTCCTTGCTAGTTTTATGGCATTTTAAGATATAGCAGATAAGATATGAAGGGTTGCAATCTTGAAACCTTATCTAATTTTGAACCTATTATTAAGGAGAGGAACAGTAGAAATTCCGGAAAAAAGAAGAAGCAATGAACGATGAACTTAGAACATGGGAACAAACCCTGTGTTTGTAATGACATCTCTTGTTATCTTGATCTTTTTCATGCATCCATAACATAACTCATCAAGCGTGCATTCGAGAGGCCTTTCAATAGCCGGAGGTTTCATCTTTCCCGTTGAGTTTGAAAACATGATGTTGCTGGTGCTATTCCGGCTTGCATTTCTCGAGAGAGATGCAGAGGAGCCATGATGAGAATCGGTACTTCTCCTGCTCATGTTTCTCTTTAGAAAAGGAGGTTTCAGAGAAGGGCTCTTTCGGCTTCCAGTTCTTGACAGAGGAGAAGATATATTAGGAAAACAGCCATCCATGCTTTTATGTTTGAAGAATCCTCTTGGACTCGAAGGATTGTCACCTCGCATATTATCAGCATTGTATCTTAAACTGTGGATTCCATTCATCGTCTTTTCGTCTTCTGTATCGTAACCAAGTTCCTGGAAATCCCACCTACGTAAGTATTTGCAATATTCACGATGGGCGTGGATCTTTCTTGTTTTTAAAGATCAACGTCTTGATGAAATTCTAGGATTTCGAATTCTACATGTAACAATTTTTTTATGCCAGTTTTCTCCAGAGATGATTGGAAAAAAAAAAAACTTGTGGAAAATATAATTAGTCTTAAAAACTTGACAGTAACTAATTTATGCATGGAAGTATATCTACCTCAGGACCGTGGCTGATGGCTTCAAATTTTGCTTCTAATTCTTCTTCCCCTGGAGATGTTGGAGATGATTTTCTCTTAAAGCGATGCCATCTGGTGACTATTGATAGACAGGCTTTGCAAAATTCTTTAAAATTGAAAGCTTGCTTTTTCTGCACAGAAATGGGGGCACCTGTTGGTATGCCTAGAATGTCAGGATGATCTACCATGAGAAAGAGAGGGAGAGAAATAGGGAAAGATACAGAAGAGTGGCTAAAAGCACGAGAATGCTTGGCTGCCAAAAGATGGAGCGTTTGTTGAGGCCTTTAATTAGCATGATCTGTTACAAGAGATTGAGGGCTCCCTCGATCACCTTGACCATTTTTTATTGCTCTGTAACCCTTTTTTCCCCCTTGAGAATTATAAAACCAATTAAAATC
>Ga0325411_1009562_pt1 | contig 10333 bp, 9 predicted proteins | sample PopdelMetagenome_13_FD_206181 | JGI IMG/M metagenome (GOLD analysis project Ga0325411, IMG submission 206181) | Populus deltoides microbial communities from Bellville, Georgia, United States - Xylem-PdIQD-R4 | ecosystem: Host-associated > Plants > Phyllosphere > Stem > Wood/Secondary xylem...
TATGACAAGAGGACCCAAAGTATATTTTAATTGAAAATAATATATATATTATATGTGTGTGGGTACACTGAGATTTTAAGGCGTCCACAAATTTTGAACATGAGTTCTTGACCACCATTTTTTATTTTATTTTTTGAGCAGAAGACTAATTATTCCAAGCAGCAAAAAGAACAGCAGCCATCAGCCATCAGCCATCAGCCATCAGCCATCAGCCATCAGCCATCAGCCATGGCCGGCACCGCATCTTCCACCAAGAAATGAGCGGCCAACATGCTGTTGTTTGAGTCTTCCAAACAACTTGTTCATTCTGATCAGCAATAAAGACTGACAGCAACAGCGTGCATTTTACACTTGAGTAATATTTTACTCTTTTACCGGGAGGATATTATTATTGCTTTGAAACCTGGACCGACTGGCAGTTTGAGTTGAAAAAAAATAAATCTGGTTAAAATACAGGGTTGATTGTTATTTTAATTTATTTATTTTTTAAAATATTTTTTTATTGAATTTTATTTTTTATTTAATCTTAAATTATTAAATTATATTTATTTTTGAATTTTATCTTTATTCTTCTGATTCTAATTCATTTTATTATGAGTTCTTTTATGGATTTTTTTTAAATTTTAAATTTTATTATTTAATTTAATTGAATTTTCATATAATATTTTATGTTTATTTTTGTTTATAATGCTTTTAAACCTAGCGTGGAAGTCAACCCCTATTATTGATTTTTTATTCTGCTAATAAGTAAAATGATATTATTTTGATAAAAAAATATTGGAGAAAAAAAATTCAATTATAATCCTTGTTTTTTGTTTTATTTTGTCTTTTTTTGTCTTGAATTTTTTTAGATTTTTTTTCCAGTTTCATCCATTTCCATTTGATTTTGTTTTGTTTTTATATTAAATACGGTACTTATTCTCTTGATTTTTTTTTATTTTCTTGATTTGTTTTATCTTTCAATTTTATCCCTCAACATTTTATTTTATTTATTTTTATCCAATTTTAGTTCTCATTCTTCTAATTACTATTTTTTTAATCATTTTTCTTTTTTTATTCCATTTTTCGATTAAGTTCCTCGTTATTTTATTTCATTAGTTTTTATATTATATGTAGTTCTTATTATTTTGATTACTATTTATTTTTCTTTTTGGTTTTTTGATGGTTAAGATTTTTAATCAAGATTTGTTTCGTCTTCTGAATGGTTATTTTGGTCTCATAACTCAATTTAACTTTAATATTTTTTAAAAAAATTTAATTTAATCCTTTAATATTAGGCTATTGAGCCTTGAGCTTTTTATTATTTTTTTTTCAAGATTATTCTGAATAGCAAGTTAATCAAATTAATTCAAGTTCACTCATGTTATTTTTATTTAAATATTTTTTTATATTAAAAAAGATTAATGTAACCTGCAAGGAAAAAAAAAACCTAATTTAATTTACTCTGTTTCCTTCCAAACTAGGACTGAAAAGACAAGCAAGAATCAAGGAGGTTACTTACTTGCAAAGCCATAAACAGGGGGGGGTTAGGTTTTGAAAGCAAGTAAAGTATAGGTAAGGAAAAGGTTACAAATTTGACTTTCTTTTGAATAATTGAAAGTGGAAAATAAGTAGGCTGATGCCATCCATCCAATTTTCAACCATCCCATTAATCACTCTATTGAACACAAAAAACTCTTAGCTTGTTGCCTTAACTATTTAAAATTAAAAAAAATATTTATTTATTACACTGATTTAGGTGATTTGTTAATTTAAATAATTTATGGTTTGAAACCTAATGTTTAAAATTTAACTGAAAACATATTAATTTAATAAAATTTAAATTAATATAACTGAATTTTTAGCTATTTATTTTAAAAAAATATTAATTTAATTAAGATTTAATCTATTGTGATAATGTTTATTTTTAATTTGAAAATATATTAAAATAAATTTTTTTACTTTTTAAAATTAAGTTTGATATTAACTCATTAAAATAATTTAAAATTATAAAAAAATAAATTTAAATTTTAAAAATTTATAAAAACGCTTTTTTAACATCAAAACAAATATATCTTTTAGTAGTGTTTAAAATAAAAAAATATAATTTTAATAAAACATATTAATCTTTAAAAAAACTTTTGCTTTTTGAAAAGAAATAGTATTATATTGATTGATTTTAATTGCAATGATTATTATGATGGCATTGCACAAAGCACGACGAGTCTGTATATCCTTTTCTTATGGAGTTGAATCTTTTAAAAGCATTATTCATCGATAATTACAGATATTATTATTAATTATATTACGAGAGGTTTTTTCTCATTAAATATGTTTTTTAAATTATTATTCTCTTAATGATGTTAATATATTGACATTTAAAATAAATTAAAAAATTTTATTTTAATTAAAAATCATTTTTATATATTATATCGGATATACTAAAAAGTGATAATAATTTATCTTTTTTTATTTCTCCATTCTCTTTAAAAAATAATAAGAATTCCTCTTCACCTCACTCTTTATTTTCCTTGTATTTATTTTTTTATATTATAAATATTATTTAATTACAATTATAAGATCTGAGGTTAACCTATAGTTCATAATCTATGTAAAATTAAAAACCGAAGAGAGAGAGAGAGAGCCGTTGTGATGAGATGACGTGGCAGAAAATACTGAGAGGAGATGAGTCAGATGACGAAGATAAGTAAAACTCACACAACACAACATAAACACTTTACACACACGCTTTTTCTTCTCTCTTTCTCTCTAACAGAATTCTTTTAAAAACAATTCAAGAAGGAATCGACGCAGCCTTTCCCTTTGAATTTTCTTGTACATGTATATAAAAAACACGAGAGATTCATCAACAAAGAAAGAAAGTGTTTGTGTGAGAGAGATACGGTATCGTTTTGGTGTCTTCCTCCTCCTCCTCCTGCTGTTGCTTTGGGTGTGAATTATGGATATTGGAGCGGAGTCGTCATCACTGTCGTCGCCGTCGCCGGAGACTGGGGTAGTGGGTGGTGGAGTTGTTATTGATTTTCCTGTGAGTGATAAGGTATCGTTCTCGTCTCCGAGGAGAATACCGAAGAACCTTCAAAAAAGACTATTGGAAGCGAAGACTCCTACAACTAGTAGTGTTGAAGAAATCGAAGCTAAACTTCGACACGCTCATCTCCGTCGACAGGTTCTTTATTATTATTATTATTATTATTATAACTCAACTCTTTCCGTTTCTTTTCAAAGAGAACGAAGATTAATTATCAATTTTTTTAATTGAATTCCAAAACTAATTTTTAAAATTTTTTTTTGCTTAAAATCGTATTGATAATTATTGTTTTTTCCTCTTTTGATTGATTGCCGTAATTTTTACTGTTTTTTATTTGTTTTTATTTTCGGAATTAATTTTTTCGGTTCTTTCTGGTTATTTTTCAAGTCACGAAGAAGCACTTGGTTACCGTTTTTTTGTTTTTTTTTTTTAATTTTCAATTTAGAGTTTTTACTACTGAATTAGAGAAGGAATATTAACAATCGGTGTTGAATGTATATTCTTTTTTGGGTGCCAGAATTCTGAACTAAAGAATTTTTTTTAATAAAATAAAATAAAAAAAGCAATCATCTTTGACTGTTGATTGGTGTCAAGGAATTATTTTTATTTTATTCTGCAATGAAATGAAATAATTTCTTTCTTAGTAACCAAGAATTGTTATGCTTTTCTTGTTTTAGGTACCATGTTTTATTTTATTTCTTTTTTCTGGTTTTTTTTTTGTTGATTTGTGAAAAGTTCATCACTTTTCTATTACAATTTATAGTTTCCTTTTCTTTTATTGGGATTAATATCTTTTCTTTCATCAAAAGAAATTTGAAGAGGTTTTTATATTGATTTATTTTTTGCCGGTGTTAGGTAGGTGGTGGTGGGGATTGCTTTGTTTTCCTGTTGGATTTTTGTTTTTAAGCATATGGGATTTTCTTTCACTTGCTTTATCTAACATGTGTGTTAATTATTTTGGATAATAATCACATCACGCGTTTTTTCTTTTTTTGGAAAAGTTTTTCCTTTTCTTTTTGGTTAATTAATTCATTGTTAGAATATTTTTTGAATAATTTTATTTTTTAGAAATTTGATCACACAGCTCATTTCATGGGAATTTATTTTTAACATTATTTTGGCTAATCCTTTGAGTACAGCAATTCTATGAGAAGTTGTCAAGCAAGGCTAGACCAAAGCCAAGAAGCCCCTCACAATGTTCATCTCATGAAGAAGACCTTGCCCAACGCCTTGAAGCAAAGCTTCATGCCGCGGAGCAAAAAAGGTAGTCTTTATTGGTTACTGATTGGGTTCTTGATGTTTAATTGAATAGTTTTTGTATTAAAGCCTGGTGGTTTGAATGCTATCCATGTGACCTTTAAGCATCACCATGCTTTTATCATTGCTGTCCAAGCTTTACCCTGATTGTGTTGATTCCTCATATACTTCAATGATGGATCATGATGCTGCTTTTTTAGCTATGATTTTTTATTTGTTTTTCTTTTCCACTTATTAAATATCTTGTGAATTTCTCCGTCCTAATCCCCTTTAGGTTTTAACATGGGTTATACACCACATTTTTCTTACAGGTTTTTTACCTATCCGTATTGCTCGTCACTTATTAAAAATGATTATTCTTTTTTCTCGACTGTATCTCACAATTTTTTCTGATATTACAGGTTAAGCATCCTGGAAAAAGCTCAGATGCGCCTGGCTAGGTTGGATGAGTTGCGGCAGGCGGCTAAAACTGGGGTGGAGATGCGTTTTGAGAGAGAAAGGGAGAGGCTTGGAACAAAAGTGGAGTTACGGGTTCAGCAGGCTGAAGCAAATAGAATGCTCATGCTCAAGGCATACAGACAAAGAAGGGCAACACTTAAGGAGAGAACATCCCAATCATTGTCACGAAGAATGGCTCGGGAAAGTAAGTACAAGGAGCGTGTACGTGCTGCAATTAACCAAAAACGTGCAGCCGCCGAAAAGAAGCGTATGGGATTGCTGGAAGCTGAAAAGAGGAGGGCATGTGCTAGGGTGTTGCAAGTTCAGCGAGTAGCCAGGTCTGTCTCTCACCAACGTGAGATTGAGAGGAGGAGAATGAGGGACAAGCTGGAAGATCGACTGCAAAGGGTACAGATATTGTCTGAACCCAGAAATTAATAATTAATAGCATCTTCCTCATATTCAATTGTAAATTGGTAACCTTTGTGTTGCTGTTCTTGTCTTTGTTTTCTCATTGAATTTTATGATAACTAAGGCAAAGAGACAAAGAGCAGAATATTTGAGGCAGAGAGGACGGCAGCATAGCTCTGTTCGAGTGAACTGGAATAAGATGCACAAGCAGGCTGATCTCCTTTCTAGAAAATTAGCAAGGTATAATCTGCATTTGCTATTTTTTTTTAAAAAAATTGGTTAATCTGTCAAGTCATTAGCCCTGTGTAAAAACATCTGGCTTGCTCTTCAGTATAAATTTTACCTGAGCAATGTATACTTGCTTACATTTTTTTAGGTGCTGGAGGCAGTTCCTGAGGTCAAGGAGGACTACCATAGACCTGGCAAAAGACTATGATGCCCTGAAAATCAATGAAAACTGTGTGAAGTCGATGCCATTTGAACATCTTGCTCGTCTGATTGAATCAACAGGTACTCTTCAGACTGTGAAGGCTCTACTTGATCGTGTGGAGAGCCGCTTTAGAGTCTCCATGGCTGTTGCTACTATGGATCATCCCTCCAGCTTGGAAAACATTGATCACCTTCTCAAAAGAGTTGCCACCCCTAAGAAAAGGAGGACTACTCCTAGGTCCTCTATGAGGAGCAGAGAGGCAAAACGAGTAGGTACCACCAGGGAGTCTGCCAGAAGTGCTGCTACATTGTCAAGGTATCCAGTGAGAATTGTTCTTTGTGCCTACATGATTTTAGGACATCCAGATGCTGTTTTCAGTGGTCAAGGGCAGCGTGAGATTGCTCTGGCCAAGTCTGCTGAAGATTTCATTCGAGAGTTTGAGTTGTTGATAAGGATTATACTGGATGGGCCCGTGCACAGTTCTGATGAGGATTCTGAGTCCATGTCACCAAAACGTTGTACGTTCAGGTCTCAACTTGCAGCTTTTGATAAAGAATGGTGCTCCTACTTGAATTGCTTTGTGGTGTGGAAGGTTAAGGATGCTCAGTCATTGGAGGAGGACTTGGTGAGAGCTGCGTGCCAGCTTGAACTCTCTATGATCCAAAAATGCAAGCTCACCCCAGAAGGGAGTAGTGATGCTCTTACTCATGATATGAAAGCCATTCAGAAACAGGTCTTACCATCATCCATGGAAATATAATCTGATACATATGACATGAACAAATCTTGTGAACTCAAGCACATTAAAAATGATTTGAACTTTTCGAAGTAAAATAAAGTTCAGTTTTTGGAGTTTTGCAGTCTTGTCATACTTTTGATTAATCACTGTGTTTTCAAGTCTTGAAACAAGCCATAACTGCCTTTGGATTTGGTATTGAAAAGGGGTGTTGCATAATTGAAGGAACGATTATCTGAATTTAGATTCATTTTTGTGAAGCCTTTTGATAAGGCATTCTGCCCAATGTGTATTGGTATTTTCATTGGATAATTATCTTTTAATTGTTTCGATACAGGTTACAGAAGATCAAAAACTATTAAGGGAAAAGGTTCAGCACCTGAGTGGAGATGCTGGTATTGAGCGTATGGAAATTGCACTATCTGAAACACGATCTAGGTACTTTCAAGCTAAGGAAAATGGAAGTCCAGTAGGGTCTCCAATCATACACTTTCTATCTCCTAGCATGCCCCCATCTTCTCCTTCTGCTACTGGCTCGGCTAATAGAAATAATGTGAGTGATGGTATTGAGAGGCCAAGCCGTGTAGTTCGCTCCTTATTCAGAGAAGATACCTCCTCAGCAAAAGAACCTGCTCCCTCTGCAACCAGCAGCAGCCACTTAGATGGCCAGTCAGGTTCTGCTGTTGGGAAATCAATAACAGAGAACGAATTGATCATAAATGAATTTCTCCATGAGCAACGCCATGGTTTTATGGATAGGTTCAATCTTGCTGACAAAGATGAAAACAGCCTCAAGGTTAGTGCATTAACACAACTATGATCATTAACCAATAATCAATCTATTTGAAGATAATGAAATTACCACAAATATATCTCCATTGATTTCATTACTTATTTTTTATTTAATTATTTTGTTTCCAGTTGCATGCCTTGCCGAGGGAATAATGGTTGCTTTATGGAATATACTGCTTTATGAAAGTTTGTTAAAAATTTTTTTTGATGTTTTTCGTACCCTGTCCAGATTTCACTGAAAATGCTACCCATAGGCTGTTGATAATAAAACTAAACTACTGTCTCTTAGTTTTCCACCAAGCTGGTTATGAGTTGAGATAGAGTTTAGAAACTAATTTTCCCTTCTTACCTCATTACTTTCAGGAAAAGGTGAGAGAGACAATGGAGGCAGCTTTCTGGGATAGTGTTCTGGAATCCATGAAACAGGATGAGCCCAAGTATGAGTGGGTAGTTCAGCTTGTGGGGGAGGTGAGGGATGAAATTCAGGAGCTGGCTCCTGAGAGCTGGAAACAAGAGATTGTCGAAAGTATCGATCCAGATCTTCTTGCTCAGGTGGGTATCTTTTTCAACTACTACTAATATAGGATCTTGTTTCTGTTGTTATACTAAGTTTCCTTCACTTATTATTAGGTTCTAAGGTCGGGTAACCTGGACGTTGGTTACTGTGGGAAGATTCTAGAGTTCGCATTAGTTACTTTGCAGAAACTCTCCTCTCCAGCCCATGAGGATGAAATGAAGGCCCTGCATCAGAAAATGTTAAAAGAGTTGGCTCGGACTTGTCAAACCGAAGATGAATCGAAGTATTCACATATTGCCACAATGATCAAAGGTCTGCGCTTTGTGCTGCAGCAGATACAGGTGTGCATATTCATGCCTTCTCTTTTGTCTTGCTCTTGGCTCACGTATGTCTATTCTGATTCAACTTTGCGGAACATAATTCTGGTCATTTCAGACAATGAAAATTTTCCTATTTAGCATGTATCTTGTGGATAAAATCTGCTGTAAGACCGGATTCGATCTAGGGTTTTAGAGAGGCTTTGTGCCTTGCGTAGGTGCTATCTTTACTGAGGTTTTGACTACCTAGCCTAGCTCGATAATGGAGAGAATGCCCTTACTTGGAATCTAAAGCATTCTTCTTCACTTGCGCACTTGCATCAACATCAAAGAGCTTATGCCATCCTCATTCCCTTCCCTCACAGCTCCAAGAGCGAGCGAGCGAGCTTCTGAGGGAATGTCCATATAAAAGAATATGAGCACCTCTCCACTGCCTGTTTCTGTACTGTGTGATTTCTTAAGAACTTCCCTGCAGAAACTGTTCATTTAGTTGATTAATAAGCTTTTCTATCCCATTTCATCAAATGCAAGTTATAGCTTATGTTTGTTAAGTACACTACTAGCTCAAAGGCTAAAAATCAACTGCTTGACATTCATTATATCGTTTTTTTCCTGTTCCTGCTTGGTGCTTGTTTGGCCATCATTTTCTTTTCTTGCTGAACTTATTAAGCTTTCGAGAGTTATCTGAATGATCTACCTATTCGACAGGCTCTTAAGCAAGAGATTAGTAAAGCACGCATAAGAATGATGGAGCCTTTGTTAACAGGTCCTGCTGCATTGGATTATCTTAGAAAAGCTTTTGCCAACCATTATGGGTCTGATTCGGATGCCTGTAACTCTCTACCACTGACAATGCAGTGGCTTTCATCTGTAAAGAGTAGTGAAGATCAAGAGTGGGAAGAACACAAGAATTCTCTCTTGGCTTTGAAGAGCCATGACAGTTCATCACGGGTTTTTGTACCTCTCACCTCCCTTAGAACTGGTGGAAGCTTTCTGGTCAAAACAAATGAAAGTGTAATTGCTTCTTCTTCTGTTGCTTCTGAGACAGGTATGGGAGCTACTTCTTAAAAACTGTAAAACTTTACACAACATCAAGCTCTTTACAAGGTTGACAGGAATTTTTTTTGTCATGATGTATGCTTGTTTAGTTGCTTGAAAAAGAAAAGCTTCAGTTATCTTCTATAGTAATTACATTTTTCCCAATGTCCTCATTTGGTTTCCTGTTTCAATCAGATAACCAACAACCAGAACCGGAATGCACTGGTGAAAGAGTTGATTTGTTGGTGAGGCTAGGATTGTTGAAGTTAGTGAGTGGAGTTTCTGGTCTAACAAAAGAAGCTCTGCCTGAAACTTTTATGCTAAACCTGTTACGGTTGAGGGCTGTGCAGGCTCAAATTCAGAAAATCATTGTAATTTCTACCAGGCAAGTATCCACCTTTGGAATGCCACTTCTTAATTTTCTAATAACTCAATGCTCTTTGGAGACTAGATGGACTGGTTTGAAAGATGCTTTCTCTTCATTATTATTTTCATATTTCCATTGTTTGGGGGTGATTGACATCTTTGCATCTTTATTTGATGCAAGTGGGTTGCTAATTGATCTGAAACTCCACAATTTGCAGCATTCTGGTTTGCCGGCAAACGCTCCTGATGGAGCAAGCAGTAACCAGCAGTGCAGACATGGAAAGCATTCTGTTAGAGTGCAGCAATAAACTGTCGGAAGTCCTGGACCGTGTTGATGACGCTGGTATTGAAGAAATAGTTGAAGTAGTTAGTGGGTTGTTGCAAGGCGATGACAAGGTAGTTGATGAGGAGAAGCTTAAGCCAAGAAAGATAGTGATGGCTAGGATGTTAGCAAAGAGCTTGCAGGCTGGGGATCTGATTTTTGAAAAAGTTTCCCGTGCTGTCTATTTGGCTCTAAGAGGAATTGTGCTTGGGGGCAGTGGACCCTGGGGAAGAAAATTAGTAGAAATGGCACTCAGGCAGATTGGAGCTGTCATGCTGACTAAAAGAGTGGTGGCAGCTGCTGAAGTATTAGTGGTGGCAGCCACCGTATCCACTGGCATTCACAGGCCATGGTATGTAAATCTGACCGATAACCTGTGATATATTTGTGCATGCCGTAAGAAGAGAATAAATAAATACATGCACACTGTACAGAGAAATGCGTGTAAAGCTTATGATTAATTGCAGTCGTAGATGCCTGTAGATGGTTGTAATTTGAGAATTCTTTGATTTAATGGGAACAAGAAGCTGTAAATAGTATTTAAAGATGATATCAAAGATCTGCATGGGAAAGGTATGCTTAGGATGTCTTCCCTGTATATGGATGTATTTGCTTGTAAGAAAACGCTGTCCTACTGCAACTATTTTTCAAGATAGTTTGTTGCTCCGGTGAACCTGTCGC
>Ga0325411_1009563_pt1 | contig 10332 bp, 9 predicted proteins | sample PopdelMetagenome_13_FD_206181 | JGI IMG/M metagenome (GOLD analysis project Ga0325411, IMG submission 206181) | Populus deltoides microbial communities from Bellville, Georgia, United States - Xylem-PdIQD-R4 | ecosystem: Host-associated > Plants > Phyllosphere > Stem > Wood/Secondary xylem...
TGGGGAAAATGGTAGAGATGGAGGTTAAATGAATTTGCTATTGTTATTCTGGCATTGTATTTTATAGCCATTTTCCAATGATCTTAAAGGAATACTCAAAATTTTAAAAACTTCTCCAATTTTAAAGAAAACGTGGCAGCATTTAGTAATGCAGTGTATTTACATACTATTAATCTATTAACAATTATGCTATTGATTAATCTTTTGGGCTCCTGAATATAATATATATAATAGAAATTATGAAATAAAATTATTCAAGAGTTTTTAAGATCCCGTTAGATAAATCTAGAATTGTTTAGGGATTTATTACTTGAAAATCTTTTCTTTGACTTTGAATAATTCGTTAAAAGCTGGGTTATCGCAAATCACAAGTCATTCAATTATCCGGCCTCTAACGGTAATCTACATGAATCATCTGTGAGAAATCTCCTAAATTCTTATTTAGAAGAGAGGGATTACTATGCTTAGAGTGCTAACTCTATTATTATGTTTACATAGTTTTTCTATCTAACAAACAGCTACCCTAAATAACAGGCATGACTTACTATTTATAGGGAAATCTAAAACAACCTATAAATTGACAAAATATCAATTTGCCCCATGAATAATTTTCATATATTAATTTAGGATAATTTTAGAAATTAACTCAATCAAGTCCTTACTTTATTTTTCTAAGTCTAAAAATATAATCTATGTATTAATTATATTTTAGTCCTTGATTTCTAAAATATATTTTAATAAAGTCATACTTAATTAAATCATTCGAGTTTAATTTGTGACAAATGGTTCTTAATGTGTGTGACCTATTAGGTTCCTAATATGTTGGCCCAAATATAAATTATAATTATAATTAAATAAATTAAAAATTTAATTTATTAAGAATTCAATAATTGATTAATTTATATTTGAAGATCATGTGCATCGTCTAATAACGTGTTATGATCCCCCAAATATTAGAAAAGTCATTAGTGGTTTGACTTAGTCTTTCAGTAACCGATTTCTCAGTGTAATTAATATCTTTTCATCAATAATGTTTCAATTTAACATTAAAGCATAGAGTATATCTACCATGTTAAATAATGTTTATTCTTTACATAATAGTCATTGATCATTTGAATAAGATTTGAAACTCTTTTCAAATTTCATTCCACCTTGGTCAAGGATTTCTCAGTCACTACTATTTGAGAATAGATGAAATATTTTTCATAATTCACCTAAGGTAATGAATCCTCTCTTGATCACTCAAATACCTTTATACAGTTCATGTTATACGCAATGTTTGCCCTTCGTTACCTTAATTAAGATACTATGTAATAAGATCAAAGCATAACATTCTCTATATAAGATTACTTAGTAATCTCAAGTATAAAGATTATTTACACAACCGTCATGTGAGCTTTTTCAAAGACATAAGTGATCTCTCTATATGGAATTTTCATGCAGGTCAGTTTAGTGTACATGTCTTATGATAAGCACCTACATATTAGTTCTAGGTATCCTTTATACCTCAGCTTATGAGAACAACTACTTCCTTTCATAAAGAAAATAACATAATATGTATCAATCTTTACAGCTTTAATGAATGTCCAATTTATAAGAGAGTATCAACTAGAAACATTTTAGGAATAATGTTTTGATACAATAGGAATCCTATAATTATAACAACTTTATAATTTTCTTTGTAGAATATTTTTGTCTCATAGACTTTATCTTTACTCTCGATTCATTAATCTTATATTATATGAATATTAAAGATACATTAAGTCTTTATTGATAATAAATATGTATTTACATGAATATAATAATATCACGTGTAACCAACCAACTAGATATATGACATATTAAACTAACATAATTAACTAACTAATCATTAATATTCTGATCAATTATGTAACTTATTATCAATTTCTTCTTTCTACTAAGAAGAAACTACAACTAGGAACATAACCAAAGACAAGTAATAGTCTCATAAAATTAAAGAAAATATGGGTATTTCAAGATTTTAAATCTTAAGAAATACATATTTATCCTAAGCAACATCACATGAGAAGAACAATAGGTATACAGGAAAACGATTTGCAAGAAAAAAAGAGATATATAAAGTAGTTGGATGACCCTATTTTAATCGATATAGTGTTAGAATTTTAATCTAAGTATATAATTCTAATATTGTATAGGTAACATATATAAGATAAAGAGGTAAATTTTTAATACAAAGTAAACTTTCATTTGTTGATAATCATGTGAATTCCTAACTAAGCTAAACAACTTTGTCAATTTAAATTAGAAGAGATTCCCGTTCTGAGTAGGATTTAACCTCCTAGTCATTCATATGAATTTTAATTCTTACAATCAATCATATTTTTTTGTACATTGTGACACTTGGTCTTATGATCAATTTCTTTTGGATTTTCTTGATTGATTAGAACTCTTCAAATTTTGTTGGTATACTATTCATGATTGATTTTAGTTTTTTTTCTTCTTATTTAAGTATATTATTATCGAATTCACATGTGAATATTGATGTTAACACACAAATTGAAATTGTGTCATTCATTCATTTCTGATTTTCTAATAAGTTTGTGGTTGATTTTTCTTTTTCCTTATCCCTCGTCAAACGCGGGTTAATTAATCTATCAATTCAAACATAAATACAAAGCTTGGTTAATTTGAATTAGTAGGTAGGCAGGTAGCATCACATAGTTGTTGGTTATGGTAGAATAAAAAAAAAATCCAACAATTATAAATTTGGAATTGAATACTTTTCTTCAAGCCCAATCTCATTCTCTGCTCACGACCCACACTCTACTGCAAGTCGAATAAAAAAAGAAAACATTTAAGGTTTAGTCAACATAAATGTGTTTTAAAGAAAGAAAAAATAATATCAAATCATAAAAATCAATGCTGAATCATGAAAACAAAAAACAATAAGCAAAAAAAAAAAACAATGTTAACCCGTGTTAACCCAAAAAACTTATGTCTCAGACAATTTGACTAGAAACATTAAACAAGGAAAAACAATGAAGACCAATTCCTAACAGATCAAATATTGAAGGATAAAAAAAATCAATCATATAAAATAATCCAAAAGAAAAAACAATAATTAAAAGTTAAAAAAAAGGTGCGAGTCCATTTAGGTTAACCCGTCAAACTTATGAGTTAGGTCATGAGATCGAGATAATCCTATAAAAAACAACAAAGAAAACAATAAAGCTTATTCTAATACAAATCAAAATCAACATCAAGTAATGAGATCGAAAAAGAAAATAACTAAAAAAAAAACAATTTGAACTTGTGACCCAGCCATTTGATAAGGAAAGAATTTGGGGAAGATAAGGAAAGAAGAAGAACTGACGTTTTGGAGAGTATTTGTTATTAATTGCATACTTCAATACAGAAAACTTGAACCTAAATAGGCCACCACAATACAACGATAATCCAAAATAACAGGGACTCTAGTAGTGGAGCTGAAGACTAGGAATGCTTTCAGCAACTCCTATTCCCACATTAAGTTATTAATTGACTAATTCACAAAACACAAAACAATAGTAACCCACGTAAGCCCTGTACCCAGTCACCCACATAAGCCATGTAGTAGAGATTTCTTATCAATCCATCCCCTCAAGAAGTTCCTTGTCCACAAGGTTGAATTGTGGATAAGTTTTGGCGAAAAGCCACAAGTTTTCCATTGAAGCATCTTCAAGCACGCCCCTTTCCACTGTACCAAGACTTCCATTTTTGAACCGTATTTGCCCTTTTGGATAACCCGATGGTCCAAAATTAATTCAGGTTCTGGTAACAAGACTTCATCCGCTGAGACAGGAGGAAGAGTTATCACAATATTATCGACGACAGGTCCCCATTTCTTCTTAAGCAAACTGACGTGAAAAACATTATGTATTCGTGCCCCTATTGGAAGGTCTAATTTGTAAGCAACTATCCCAATTCGAGCTAGAACTTTGAATGGCCCGAAAAACCTTGGTGACAATTTAAAAGAACTTCGGAAAGCCACTGATTTTTTGTGGTAAGGCTGCAGCTTAAGAAACACATAATCACCGACTTCGAAGGTGATCTCTCGGTGATGCAAGTCTGCGCGAGACTTCATGCAAACCTGTGCCTCTAACAGATTTCACCGTAGATCACGAAGTATTAGTTCTCTTGTGTGCAGCAATTTGTCCACAGCCTGAATTTTTGTTGTGCCTGGAATGTAAGAAGTCATAGACGGAGGAGGAACCCCATAAACTGCTTCAAATGGAGACACTTTAGTCACTGAATGAACTGCCTTATTGTACCCATATTCTGCCCAAGCAAGCCATTCCATCCAACCTTTTGGTTGGTCATAAGAGAAGCAACATAAATACTACTCAAGAGTCTGATTTACCACCTTAGTTTGGCCATCGGATTGGGGGTGATAACTGGAACTGTGACACAATGTTGTGCTGTGTAATTTGAATAGAGACTTCCAAAAAGTGCTAATGAAGATTTTGTCACGATCACTAACAATTGAAAGAGGCATCCCGTGTAATTTCACCACATTATTGAGAAAACATTTGGCTACTGATACAGTTGTGTATGGATGTTTTAGTGGCACAAAATATGCATACTTTGAGAGTCGATCCACTATAACCATAATCACATTGTAACCCTGTGACAGCGGTAATCCTTCAAAAAAATCCATGGATATATCTGTCCAAATTCACTGTGGAATGGGAAGGGGTTGAAGCAAACCTGCAAGCTGAAGGGTCTCATGCTTGCAACGTTGACACACTTCACAATCCCGAATAAAACTTTAAATAGAGGTGCAGATGCCAGGCCAAACAAAGCTTGCTAAAATACGTGTGAGAGCCTTCAGGTATCCAAAATGTCCACTTGAAGGAGAAAAGTGGCCATATGTCGAGACAGCAGGCAACAGTGATGAAGTGGGACTCAAGTGGACCCGTCCACTTTGCATCTATATACCATCCCGTTGAACACAGTTTAAGGACTGATTAGTAAGCAAAGTATTATAATAACGCTGTTGGAGTATCTCTTGCTATAGAGTTTTCCACCAATCGGCAATTGGCAATGACAAGGCATGAAATTGGAACGCTGCTACACGAGAGAGAGCATCAGCTCCTTGGTTCTCTTTTCCCTTGCGGTACTGGATAGTGTAATCAAATCCCATTATTTTTGGCAGCCACCGAGCTTGTGAAGGCGTTGTGAGTATTTGCTCTAATAAATACTTAAGACTTCGATGGTCAGTTTTGATCACAAATGACCTGCCCAAAAGGTAAGGTCGCCATTTTCGCACTGCCTTCACCACAGCCAACATCTCCTTGTCGTAGGTGGACAGTAATGTAGATTTGCCCTTCAAGGCTTCACTGTAATAAGCTTTGGTTGGTTGTTTTAAGACAAGATTGCACCTAAACCATCTCCACAAGCGCCACATTCTACTACAAACTGCTGTGAAAAATTGAGCAGCCACAATACAAGTGGTGAAATGAGAGCTTGCTTCAATTTTTTAAAGCCAACAAAGAATCTTTAGACTAGCAGAACCCATCTTTGGTGAGAAGTTTTGTTAATGATGCAGCTATTATACCAAATCCCCTCATAAACTTGCGATAATACCCGGCCAATCCAAGAAAACCGCGGACACCTTTAAGGGACGTTGGCACAAGCCAATTTTGTACAAATTGTATCTTTGCTGGGTCTACTGCCACACCCTCAGAAGAAATGAGGTGGCCCAAATACCCCACCGATAGCACCTCAAATTGACACTTTGAGAGTTTGACATACAACTAATTGTCAGAAAGAATTTCCAGCAGTTGTTTTAAGTGCAACAGAAGATCCTCCCAAGACCTGATATACACTAAAATATCATAAAAAAACTAGAATAAACCTTCATAAATGTGGCCGAAAAATATCATTCATTAGACTCTGAAAGGATGTTGGAGCGTTTGTCAATCCCAATGGCATCACCACAAACTCATAGTGACCATCATGACTTCGAAAAGCGGTTATCGGAATATCATCATGTTGGACCCTGATCTGGTGGTAACTGGAGCGCAAGTCCAGTTTTGAAAAATCTTTTGCGCCATGTAACTCATCAAGCAGCTCATCAATAACTGGTATGGGAAATTTATCCTTAACTATAATCTCATTGAGTGCCCGGTAGTTGACGCAAAAGCGCCAAGACCCATCTGATTTCTTTATTAACAATACTGGTGATGAAAAAGGACTTTGACTAGGGCGAATAATTCTGGAATAAAGGAATTCTTTTACCAGTTTTTTGATCTCATTTTTTTTGTAATAGGGGTACCTGTAAGGTCTTGTGTTAACTGAAGGTTGGTTTGGTAACAACGGAATTCGATGGTCGTGGCTGCGCGTAGGTGGCAATTCGATAAGTTCTTCAAATACATATGCAAATTCTGACAGAATTTGACTGAGGTCTGATGGAAATTTAGTGTCTTGAATTGGTTGCACATCTGAAATCATATGACCAAAAAACCCTATACCTAATAAGTGTAGCAATTCTTTTTCACTCAAGGGAGCGAGCTCTGAACTGGTCGTCCCTTTCAATATATGAATTCGGCCTGCTTGTGTGAAAGACATACTGAGCTTCTTGTAGTCAATCTCAATTGGACCTAAAGTCTCCAACCATTGTACTCCTAAAACTGCTTAACAGGCAGCCACTAGAAGAACAAAAAAATCAGCTCGTATTATGATCCCTTGAATTGAGAGAGAGAGCCCCAGACATCCGGTACACTCAATAACGTCTTTATTGCCTACTGTCACCTTGAATGTCTTGCCATGAACCACTTGTAGCCCCAACTTGGTAGCCACGGACTGATCAATAAAATTATGGGTGCTTCCCCCATCAATGAGCATAGTCAATTCTTTGTTTCCTACCCTTCCAATAACGCGAAAGGTTTATGGGTGGGTTCTACCAGCCAAGGCGTGGAATGATATTTCTGGTATTGCTTCTTCAGATGGCTCAATATCCATGTCCACATCATCTTCTTCCTCATTCGGCTGCACATCTACCATCATAAATAGTTGTGGTCTTGAACAACAGTGCCCTGGTACATACCTTTCATCACAATAGAAGCACAATCCTTTTTCATGCCTCTCCCTTGCCTCTTGTCCTGTGAGTCGCTAGACAGGTCTACTAAATGTACATGTTGTCTGAGATGTCCATTAAGAAGGGGAAGAACCAAGAAGTCCCACTGTGGAATTCTACTGCTGTCTTGGATGGAATGGAGGTGTTATTGGCCTAAAGTGATTACTTGTTTTCTTTTGGAACTGGTTGCGTTCTTCTATTAGATGAGCCATACTAATTGATTCAGAAAGAGTTTTTGGTTGCTTAACACGTACATCCAAATGAATTTCATCCTTTAGCCCTGCAATAAAATAACCCACCAAAAACGTCTCTGGGAGATCATCCACCTTATAGGATAATTTCTCGAATGCCTTTTGGTACGCATTGACAGTCGTGGTTTGCTTGAGTTGCGACAACGCTTCTGATGGATACTCATAATCTGTTGGACCAAAACGATGGAGGAGAGCTTTGACAAACTCAATCTAACGTAACTGGCCCCTGTTTTTGGTATACCACCGATACCATTGAAGTGATACATTTGATAAATGAAACGATGCCAATTGAACCGTTGTGGAGCGTCAATATTTTGAAATTTGAAGTACTGCTTCGCTTTGAAAATCCATCCTGTAGGGTCCCCACCCTTGCCAGTATAGGTTGGAAAATTCAGCTTGAAGTTGGTGTGATTCCGGTCGAAATTAGAAGTGTTTGAAGCGAAAGGCCTGTCGTAGGAATTATCTTCAGCTGCAAACGGATTGACTTCCTTGTCAAGTGTGCGATTAGATTGGGTGATTCTCATTGCCTGCAACTTAGCCATAACTCCCTGTACGGCGTCACTGACTTGACTAAAATTGTGATTCAATTCATCGAAGTTGGTGTTGTGTCGGGCAAGGTCTTTATTAACCTTAACACGAAACTTCGCATGAGTTTCACTACGTGTATCCATGAACCGGAATGGCTCTGATACCACTAATAAGAAATGAATTTGAAGAAGATAAGGAAAGAAGAAGAACTGAGGTTTTGGATAGTATTTGTTATTAATTGCATACTTCAATACAGAAAACGTGAACCTAAATAGGCCACCACAATACAACGATAATCGAAAATAACAGAGACTTCAGTAACACAAAATAATAGTAACCCACTTAAACCCTGTACCCAGTCACCCACGTAAGCCATATAGTAGAGATTTCGTATCACCATTTGACTAGAACCACCAAACATGGAAAAACTATGAAACCCAAAAGTTAATAAATCAACTGTCAAATGATAAAATTAAAAAAAATAATTAATCACAAAAAAAGGATTCAAAATAAAAAATAGCAATTAAAAAAATAAGGACCAAACTAAAAAAAAAAACAAATTAGAGAACGGTTAATTTTGAATTGAAGGGCTAATTTGAAAAGAGAAATAAATTTCATAAAAATTAAAAGATGAAACCACCAAAGAGAATGAGGACCAAATTAAAGGATGAATAATTGAATGACATGACGGAAGCAAACTTTTAACCTTCGTATGACTGCACATACTCCACCGAAACGATATGGCTTCTCTCACACATTTGACTTTTTTATAATATTTTTTAATTATTATGAGAGATTATATATATATATATATATATATATATATATATATATGTGAAAGCTTAATTAAATTTTGAAACTAAGGTTATCTTAGAAAATTCATTGTGCTAGAAAATGTAAAATCTTAAAAAAAAAACCTGGAGACTAATTATCTAATTTTTTTACTTTTAAGGGTAGTGAAAGTATTTTACTATTCGACAAAGAAAAGGAAAATATCATTGTATCCCTAATCAAAACAAAAATAACAAATGGATAACATGTAAAAAATCATTTTCCCGGGAGTTTAGTCTTCTAGGCTAATTTGATGGAGGGAAAAATCATCTATTCACTATTACAATTAATAGTAATTCGTGTCTGGTGCTATAGTATTTTTTTCCATGCCCTATATTTCTTGTGTGTGTGTGTGTATGTGTGTGTGTTAGTCTAATTACTTGTGCTGCGTTGTGAGATGGAGCAATTTTTTATTGTTCAATGCAAGAAAAAAAATTTGTGAATGTTGTTAATGTTTTTTTCTTTTTGATTATCGAGAAAAAAAATTAATTGTAAACAATAGAAATATAAGTGTGCAAATATAAAGTTGTAAATAAAAGCAATGACAAATATTTTCTGTAGTCGATTGCTTAGTTACATGTATTATTATTATATTTATATAATAAATATTTATGATTAATAAACACTTAATTTATTTTTAATATTCAAATTAATGAATTTAATATTTAATTTATAAATAGTAAGTTAGGTCTCAGCAACACAAAAAAACTATATAAGTCATAAAATAAAAAGTTAGCACTCTAGATATAATAATCTCTCTCACCTAAATAGGGATTTAGATAATTTTTCACTAGTGGTTCGTGTGTATTAACATTGAAGACTAGATAATTTGACGGTTTGTGATTCACAATAATTTAACCTTTATAGAATTATTCAAAACTGAAGAAGATCATATCTTCAAATAATAAATTTCTAAATAATTCTAGATTTATTTAGTAGAATTTTAAAAACTCTTAAATAATTTTATTGTATTATTTTTAATCCGTGTATAAAATTTTCGAAACAAACACATCCTTAATTTTATATTTTTCTTTCACAATTTTTTAAAAAAATTGAAATTCTTTCGTTAGTGAAAGTTAAAAATAAAAATCAAATTAAAAAATTATTAGCTTTCTTAAAGGATCAATCAGGCCAGCAAAGTACTTTATTTTTTTCCCAGATCATGATGTTTTTCTATAGATATGTTGGTCTATCTATTAACTCCTATTTATGGTCCAAAATTTTATGAAATATAGGTGGTCGTGATTATGATTGATTCAACAAGAAAAAAAAAAATTTTTGGTGAGTATTTCCAGGAATCATGTAACAATACAAATATAAGCGTGCAACAAGTTTTAATGTGCGGTAGAGAATTCTTGATGAAATAATAAATAAATAAATAAATAAATAAGTATATTTTGATCTATAGTATCATAAGAAATTGGTGATGGAATTACTTTTTCATCAATATATAATTACCTACAAATTGACAGAAAACAATTATGAAATGAGATTCGAAAAAAATTCTAAATTTTATCTTGTTGATTGGGATGCGAGAGGCCGTCAAATTAAAAGTAAGGCATTTAGAGGTATATGGAGATTAAACGTTGGTAATTATTAAATAAAAGGAGAATAGGTGGCTCT
>Ga0325411_1009564_pt1 | contig 10332 bp, 3 predicted proteins | sample PopdelMetagenome_13_FD_206181 | JGI IMG/M metagenome (GOLD analysis project Ga0325411, IMG submission 206181) | Populus deltoides microbial communities from Bellville, Georgia, United States - Xylem-PdIQD-R4 | ecosystem: Host-associated > Plants > Phyllosphere > Stem > Wood/Secondary xylem...
TTATAGGTAACTTCTTTTCTTAATGGATCGCTGACAAAGTATTCGCATTGAAAAATCAGATTTTGCTATCCATTTTCCATTAGTAACTACATCGGCAACCTTATTTGCTGATAGATTATTCTATTGCGTAAAAATTGCTCTTTAATTATCGATGGATTATTTTATCATCAATTTCATCAAAAATATTTCATCGTCTATTCCATCAACCATCAAAATATGAGCAATCATTTATGATAGAATCATCGATGAAATATTCTGATAAAAGATTCCAATAGTATTTCCAACATAAATTAAAAAACCTTATGTAACTTTTTGTTGAAAAATGACATAACATTGCTTTACAAAAACACAAACAAAATAATCAACTCTGTAGGAATGTTATATGGTTGCTATAATCCTAAAATACATTTGGGGTTATACTCCTAGAAACTTATAACAACAATAATAACGACAACAACAACAAAAAAAATCTTCTATCGGGTTATACTCTTATTTTCTATTATTTTCTTGTTTGACTTCTGCTCTAATTTGTTCTTGAACCTATCTCAGACCATCTTATCAAATTTAGCTTAGGCCAGAAAGTTGAGTGTCGTTGAAACAATATGACCCGCCTTTATATCCTAGGTCGATGCCACAAACATACCATAAACCTAATTTCTATTGGGTTCATCGATTGCTCCAACCTCTAACCATAATTGAGGATCATAAGGAGAATAAGTGGAAGCATCTTCTTCATGTTTGGCAACCATACTAGCATTATATATCTACTACAAAACCAAACAAAAAGTTCAAGTTTAAAATTCGTATTAATTATGCAAATAAATATGAATTTTAATTAAAAACATTATAAAAGAACTTACAATGAAGGCTTTCGCTCTCCTACCAATAAACTTTTTCACCTCTTTCATTTATCTCCCTTCCTTGTATGAGTTTCCTCATAGAATATTGGAGTTGGTTCACACCCAAACTGTTTTTCATGCAAAATAAATAATTTGTAAAAAAGTCTAATAAATAAAAACTAAATTAAAAATCAAAGAAAATTTATTAAATATGCAACAACAAGCTCTTACCAAGCACCTTGCATGGTTCACAATAGGAAGCACTTCCCCAGTATGATTGCCCACCAAACCATAAGTTTTTTTTGTTTTTGTTTTTTTTTTAGACTTAAATTGTGAGTGCTATCTAAATCTATCTGATGTCATAAATTCTTGAAACTTATCCCAATTATCCCTTATAACGTGCTCGATCTATAATTTTCCCATAATGCTATGTCATCAAAGTTAGCTTTGTTCATTGCATCATACCACAAATCACGCAATCTAATACATAAATTTGTTAAACAAAAATTATGTAAGGAAATAAAATATTACAAATTTAAAATAATATAACATTTTGTTACTTTATGCCTACCTAATTGCACCGTGGTTTTCCCAAACTTACCTGACCACCCCCTCGCTTTTCGTGTCCGAGTAAATTTTTTCCTTAAAAGTCATTTTGTTCATTGATTAGTTTTCATAATTATAGGAAAACTATATAAAAATAAGTAAATATTATTTATTTAACCTTAAATTTTCCCTATTAAACATCCACCATATTCATCCATTCATGATGATCTTGTAGTTGACTCCATTAAAATAATGGTTCTTCGAACGATGATTTCACCGTACTTATAATCAAATGAGCAGCTTCAATATTGGTACATCTAAAAATCAATGCATGAAAGTCATTTTTACTTAATGTAAAACTTAAAATAACCTAATAAAAATAAATAACTTCATCAGTGATAAAAAGACATGATTTACATAGTGTGGTCGGCCTTCGTTTCTGTAATATTTTTTTTTTCTTGTATAAAGGTCTATTTTAGAAGGGATTCCAACTCTTATGTTAGTATTAGATGAGCATTGGTTGATAATGTTTGTATCAGATGTCTTTATAAGATTAACACTTAAATTAATAGCACGTTCACAGTCACTAACACTACTGATTGATGAAACAGTAATGCTCTTATTAGACATGGAACCTTTTCTCCTTTGAAACATGGTATTTAAAAAAAATAACAATTAACACAATTATATAACATGTAAAAGTTTGCAATAAGTTACACAAGTGATTGAATGAATTTTCAGCAGAGTTACCCTTGCACGGGGGCTCTATAAATTGTTTTATCTCATATTAATATCTACGAACACAATAACAACCCAAATCATATTTGTTTGACACATGCAAAGTACTCATATTCTTCTTCTTCTTCTTTTTGGCAGTATATGACACATGAAACATAAATTAACTTAGTTATAGAGCAAGGTTTATTGGTCTCATCAAATCCTTGACATCATTAATCAAACAATTAGGTGTTTTATATCTTGACATCATGATTATACCTTGAAACAACTCAACAATAAGAAAATCTTTTTAAGTTATATGATCCTACAAGTTAAATATTTCTCTATTAAACTTATGAATAATTGTCGTATACCATTTAAACCTTTAACATAAATGTTTAGAATAGTATTTTCCTCAAAGATTCTACTCAGTGTGCTCTCATAAGAAAAAAAAACCCACATACCTAGTTAAAACACAAAAAATAATGACCACAAGCTTTTTACGAACACTTAAACTCTTTAAAGAAAAACCCAAACATGACACAAGAAAAATAAGCTACTAAAACTAATGTTTTTAACAGAGATATAAAAGTTCTTTACATAAAAAAAAAGGGCTTTAAAATGACATGTAATGCATCAATTTAGCTCTAAATAACCTCACTAACATAATAATTTAACCAAACCCTAACTTCCACATTCAACTTTATAAAGTAACAACTTAAAAGCAAATAAAGCTATCAGAAGTCTGGAACACCACCACCACCTTCCCAATAAAAAAGAGTTCATTAATCATGTTTGGTTGCTACATAAAATGCCATCAAAGGGGGAAATAAACCTAAGTGCCAAACCATGAAGCACCCATGAAAACCAAATTCTTCATTGAATTTGAAACCAAAATTTTCCATTTCTCTATAATTAAATACTATCACATTATAATGGTATGGACTTTGGAATTCAACATCTAGCAATAATAGTTTATCATTCAAGCTAACTACTACTAGTTAGGTCACAATTCACTAAAATGGGGTATCATAATCAATTTAATTTTTTTTAAAAATTGTTTCAAGATTTTTTTATTATAGTTCTACTGTAACTTTCTAGTTTCTTAAACACCCATTTACTTCCCTTATCTACTTAACCTAAATCCGTGCTATTGAACCAAAAAATTCATATACAATTGATCAGCATAAGAACTTAATTGGCCAAGATAATAAGAAGCTTGCCTCAAACTAAAAACAAAAAGATAAGAGAGGAGGAGGTTGGGCCTTGCTTTGAAAAAAGAGATAGATAATGAGAGAGAAAACGATGATATAGAGGAAAAAAGAAATAAGGATTTGGGTAATTAAGGATCTGAAATCTTGAAAAGAATAAGAAATGAGGGAAGAGAGGGGCTATTGGTTTTAATTGATTTTATCATCACTGAAAAAAATTTTATCGTCTGATTTTGCAAAATCAGTAAAGTGGGAGGCCCCTCGACTCACCTTTCTATCTATAAAAACATGTTCTTTGGCTAGGTTCTTGGGTCCGGTTGAGCCTATTTGAAATTACATCTCTGCCTCTCATCTACCTCGAGTTACTTTGCTTGGTAGTTAAAGTATCTCAAGAAAAGAAGTCAAATCCCTTTCGGGGTTTTTTAGGGATCGATTCACTCTACGTAGATTGACTGAATGCAGAAATCCTTCCACTAGGTTATATTAATACATTTGACATGTCATCGATGTCGATGAAATTAATTATAATTTTTTATTTCATCGATGATTTTGTCAGAAATAAAAACCTTAATTGCCGATGGATTATTCTATCAGAAAATCAAAAACTTTGTGTAACTTTCTACAAACAATCGGTAATCTAGTATTGATTTCATCATAAATAAGAGATTAATTTCTAGTGGACTTTTCCATAAAGAAGTTTTATATCATAGGTGATTTCATTGATAATTAACTTCACTATATTTTTATTAGTTGTTACAATTCCCTTGCCAACCTAAACATACAATAACAATCAATGAATATGAATAAAAAGCTTAAACTAGATGAATATTCAACATTGATTAAGCATTTTAACAATGAAAATAGTGAGGCAAAAGTATTTCTTGCGTTAACTAAGGCTTGTTTTAAAGGGATAAATCTTGTCTGCACTCTAGGATGCAAATATACAAGAAACATTTCAAGTAAAAAACTTAATTATATAAGAAAACTACGAATACTACAAAAACAAGTTCAATAAATTAACCTAAAACATAAGTGGGTTACCCAAAAAAAAGGTTGATTTTCTTATTTGATGTAGCAAAGCTGCATAAAAAATTAAAGCAAGAGAGATATGTTGACATTATTGATAGATTTAAGTTGACACCAACGAGGTGAGTGGATTTGTGAGGATGGTGGCTGAATTTATGAGAAAATAAAGAAAAAGGGTTATTGTTTCTTGGACAAGAACAATAAAAAGAAAGTTGGTTGGGGGGTAGAACTGTTGAGTATTGATTCATTTAATTTTTTTATTGAATGTTCATTAATAATTTTGTTAGGAAATATGTGTCAAATTTCTGATGGAATCGCCAATGGAATCTTTATTAATTTTTTATTTTCACTATTCCATCAGAAAGTCTATTGGTAATCACTAATGAAACATATTTCATCGCTATTTACATTGATAATTACCAAAAAAAACATTTCATCACTATATATGTATGAAAGTACATATTGACTATTTATTGTTATAGTTTCGGTTGCTATTTGTCAATTTTCTGGTAGTAAATGGCGATAAAGCAACTCTAGAGTCATTATCTATAATTTTCTAGGACCATCTCGTCACCGGAAAAAATGGTGGCCATTGTTATTTACTCCCCCACCCATTTTCTATATTTTTTTCACCTAAAAACACCCAAAAAAACATTTTAAAGACAGTAAAATCTCATTTTAAATCTCAAGCCATTTTCTAATGGATACTAGAAACTCAAAAAACAAAATAATTTGCTCTCTTTTGTCTTCTCTCCTCATTAAACATTCAAGGACTTGATTGTAACATAAATAAGTTTAAAGACCATTTCATAAAAACTTAGAACTCCAGGGACCAAAGCGTACAAAAATTTAAATTTCCCAAACAAAAATCACTTATCCGTTTAAGTCAAAGATGCCTAAAATGATGTCGTTTTTTTTTTTTTTTTACTATAACCACTGTTAAAACATTAGTAAATAGCAATGAAAACATTGACGAAGAATATTTTGTTAGTAATTGTCAACGAAAATAGAGACAAAATATGTAATTTGTTATTGAAATTGTGAAGGAATAGGAAAAATCAATAAAATCAAAAACCAACTGGCTTTCTCATATTCATCTACAAGAAAATGGTCAAGACCCTTCACCTTCATGCAAAACACCAAAGCTAATCCTTTGGTTTTCTCGTGCACTAGCTCAGCGACCATCAAATTCCTAGACCACCACAATTAGCAGTGTTATAATTATTTGTTTATATTTGCATGGCCAGGTTTCTTAAAGGAAACAAAAACAAAAGTATATTTTTGCATTTATGCATATTTTTATCCCTTACTTTTTTTTTTAACGTTTCCATAAAGGAAAAAAAACCAAAAAATATTTAGCATTTTAATTTTTTTTGTTTTAGCATTTTTTACACAAAAATATATACAAAAATATTTTACACGCATATTTTTACTTTATAACAAGTTTATAAAGCTTATTCAAACTTGGTTAAAATTAAAAGGTCTATTGAGCGACATATCCAAATTTTCAAAATGATAAAAATCATTATCCTTGTCCTTCTAAATAAATAAATAAAATATTTGTTATTCATGTTTAGGGTAAATGGACTTATATTGAGTCATCGTCTTGAATATTAAAAAATAATAACACAATTCCTAAATTTTCAAGAAAAAAGTAAAAATTCTAAATTCAAATAGAATTTTATTCATTGACGTCAAAGTCATGAATATCAACTTAGATTGATATCCACCACTATCAAAATTGGGACTATCATCTGTAATATTCACCGATGGTAGAGTCAAAAATATTCGTATTTTTTAATGCCAGAATTGATAATATTTTTAATATTCACTAACGTCAGAGCTATGAATATTAACAATAGATTTATAAATAACTTTTATTTCAATATTCACCGATGACAAAGACATGAATATCAGATTTTTCCTTCATGTAATACTTACCAATATCAAAGTTGAAAGTGTTTTTTAGTTAAATATACACTAACACCATAATCAAGAATATTATAGGCATATAATCGATAGCATAACACAAAAGATATTTTGCAATTTAAGACAAAAATAACAATACAACTTATCTTAAGTAGGGTATTTTAGAGATAATAGATCTTTACTTTAATGTAACCAGTCTATATCATAAAATCTTTGTTGACCAGTTAGGTTTCTAGTGATTAGAATATTAAATGACGAATCTCCTTCCTATTTTACTAAGCTTTAGTAGTTTTTGTGCTATTTCTTTTAAGCATTTTTCTTGTTGCTCTTTTTCTTTGCCTCGTTCATTTATATGGTTCTAGGGAATATGAAAAACAAATATCTTTAGTAAAAGTTCTTAGCAAGTGTGCTAACTGCTAGCATATTGCAGCTTTAGATAGTTATCATAATTTTCTTACATAAATGGAAAGTACACCTTTTCTTAATAGTCTTTTATTTTGTGTGTTTCCTGCAACATAGAAATACATTGCAAATACCATTAAGGTTGTGATGCAATTATGAGAACCTTTGAGTATGCTTGTCTTGTGTAGGATGTATAAAACTAAAACTATCGGAAGTATAATTGTTTATTTTCTTCTGACAACATTATACTTGATAGCACCTGCAGTAAATCTATATTTCATGTGGTTAGAGTTGTGTTAACATGAAATTCTTAAGCTATAATCCTTTTCTGAATAATTTTGATTGCACCATCTAAGGGATAATTGTTGGATTTCTAAATGTTATACATGCAACAAAAATAATAAAATAAAATTATTCAAGAGTCCCTAGGATTCTAATAGACAGATCTAAAGTTGTTTAATGATTTCTTCCCTGAATATCTTATTTTCTTCAACTTTGAATAATTCTTTAAAGACTAGGTTGTTACAAACCATAAGTCGTTCCATTGTCCGATCTCCAACAGTAATCAATATGAACTACCAGTGAGAAATATCTTAAATCTCTATATAGAAGAGAGGGATTGACATGCCTAAAGTGATAGATCTTTATTCTATGACTTACATAGTTTTTTCTGTCTATCAAACAACGACTCAAAAATAAAAGGCATAGTTACTATTTATAAGAAAATCTAAAAAATCATATAAATTAAAAAAATATCAATTTGCCTCCTAAATAATATTCATATATTAATTCAAGATAATTTTAGAAATTAACTCAATCAAGTCCTTACTTGGTTTTTTTAAGTTTAGAAATATAATCCATGTATTAATTATATTTTAGTCCTTAATTTATAAAATATATTTTAATCAAGTCATACTTAATTAAATCATCCCATATTAATTTTTGACTAATGGTTATTAATGTGTGTGATTCATTAGGTTCCTAATATGTTGGTCCAAATATAAATTATAATTCTAATTAAATATAATTACATAAATTAAATAATTTAATTTATTATCAATTCAATAATTGATTAATTAATATTTGAAGATTAGGTGTATTGTCTAGCAACGTGTCATGATCCCTTAAACATTAGAAAACTTAATATTTTAGTGATTGTTTTCTCAGTGTAATTAATATTCTTTCATTAATAATATTTCGATTTAATATTAAAACATGGAGTATGTCTGCCATGTTATATCATGTTTGTTCTCTATATAATAGTCATTGATTATTTAAATAAGACTTGAAACTCTTTTCAATTCTCATTTCACATTGGCTAAGGATTTCACAGTCAATATTATTTGAGAATAGATGAAATATTTTTTTTCTAATTTATCTAGGATGATGAATCATCTCTTAATTACTCAAATACCTTTATATAGTTCATATTATACCCAATATTTATCCCTTCATTACCTCAATTAAGATAAAATATAATAGGATCAAAGCATAACATTCTCTATATATGATAACTTAATAATCTCAAATCTAAGGATCACTTACACAACCGTCATGTGAGTCTTTCCATAAACGTGAATGATCTCTCCATATAAAATTCTAGTGCAGGTTAGTTTAGTGTATATATCTTATGACAAACACCTATATACTAGTTCTAGGTATCCTTTATACCTTAGTTTATAAGAACAACTGATTCTTTTCATAAAAAAAAAAAAAAACATCATAGCTATTAGTCTCTATAGCTCTAAAAAATGTCTTGTACTTAAGAGACCATTGACCAAGAATATTTTTGGAACAATGCTTTGATGCAATAGGAATCTCATAATTATAACAACTTTATAATTTTCTTTGCAAAGAATTTGTATCCCATAAACTTTATCTTTACTCTAGATTCATGTATCAAATATTAGATTCATTAATCTAATATTATATGAATATTAAAGATAAATTAAATCTTTATTAATAATAAATATGTAATTTACGCAAATATAATAATATAACGTGTAATCAGTCGTTTGGCTACAAGGTATATTAAACTAATAATAACAACTAACCAAAAAAAATTGTGAAAACACAATGGAATCTCCAACAGATAGGTCCATTTCATTGGCAATTTCACACCCATTTCATTAGAAAGATTTGGCATTTTTTGATGAAATCGGCAACTAAAAATTCCATTAAAAATTAATTTTTGATGGACTTGTTGACAAAAAATGAGCACTAACATCTCTTTTTTGGTGCGAATAATTCATCGGCATTTCATTAGAAATTCCTTGGTATTTTAATTTTTGAAGGAAATGCTTATGGAACGACAATCCCAGATGAGAAACTTGTCAATGGTTGGTTTTCATCGGAAATTCCATCAACAGTTAAAATATTGATGGAATTTTTTCCTAAATACTTACAAAATATTCCATCGGTGTTTTTCAATTTTCCATTAGTGAGCATAGACTAATTGCAGTGAAACTATATTTAATTTTAGTTTGTTTATAATATAGTTTAAATTCATCAAACTCAATTAATGTTTATAAAATATAATATAAATCCTCTTTCAAAAAACTACAAGAATTGAAAAAAATATTTAAAATGAATATATTGTTCAATGAACAACAATGAGATAAAAGTAATTGGTTTTTTTTTTTTATCTTGGGGTAACCTATCAATGTAACATTTTATAATACATGTCTTCTCAATTATATTTTTGTTCAAAAAAAAAAATCAATCATAGCTTTTATTTTATCCATATTTCTTAATGTGTTCATCCCTCAACTTTCGTTTTTCAAAATTAATGAATAAATGCATTACACATGATAGTTTAATTGTGAATTGACTTAAACATCTTTCTAAAAATATGTAAAATGAAACAAATAAATGTTTTAAAATAAGAAAATTTTAATGAAAATAATTGATAAATAAACATGTTATAAAATATGGATGAACTAAAGATTACGATTGATGGTATTTTTATACAAAATTTTGTCAAGTTTTTAAAAATTTAGATTAACCTAGGTTAATTCTCTTAACTCGTGACTAGGATTTTATCTTGGATCAGGTTTTAAAACTATAATAATAATAAATACTTTTATCCTAACATGTTTTAGTTGAATAATTTAAAAATTAAAATATTTTTATATTAATATTTTAAGGATAAAAAATAATAAATATTGTAAACATGTCTCCTCTTTGTCTTTAATTTTGAAAAAACATAAATTTTCTCTAAAATTATATAAGGACAAGTTTTATTTTATATCCTTGTCTGATTGAAGGATTGTCCATTTATCCTCTTATTTGCTTTTACAAGCTCTTTCACCTGTGTTCCGCAGACCCTAATAGGCTCTCGCCACTTGCTAGTTCCATCCTGTGTCTGGTTTGCGTAATGCCTCTGCCCTTCTAAGAAAGTCCACTTGTATGTCATTCTAGGTAAAAAAGAACAGCAGAGAGAACTCCATCGTTAATCTCTGGAAAGAATGCTTCTCCTTGTTTCACTATCCAATCTACTCATTATTCTTGTGTCATTTTCGCAAGCTAACATGCGATGCAAAGACATAAAACTTATCCATCCTTTTAAACCTTAGCGAAGCACTGCCAACTGTTGCTTGGGAAGCATTAATTTGCCTTTGCCAAGCATTATTAGAACAAAGTATATTTATTCTGTCTGAATC
>Ga0325411_1009566_pt1 | contig 10330 bp, 4 predicted proteins | sample PopdelMetagenome_13_FD_206181 | JGI IMG/M metagenome (GOLD analysis project Ga0325411, IMG submission 206181) | Populus deltoides microbial communities from Bellville, Georgia, United States - Xylem-PdIQD-R4 | ecosystem: Host-associated > Plants > Phyllosphere > Stem > Wood/Secondary xylem...
CACCCTTGGGGATTGGGGGTGGTGGTGGTCTAGAAAAAGCACCGGTAGCCTTGACAGGTTTGGGAGATGGTGGTGGTGGGCTAGCAAAGAAAATGGCACCCTTGGGGATTAGGGGTGGTGGTGGGCTTGCAAAGAAAATAGCACCCTTGGGGATTGGGGGTGGTGGTGGTCTAGAAAAAGCACCGGTAGCCTTGACAGGTTTGGGAGATGGTGGTGGTGGGCTAGCAAAGAAAATGGCACCCTTGGGGATTAGGGGTGGTGGTGGGCTAGAAAAAGCACCAGCGGCCTTGGGAGATGGTGGAGGTGGGCTATATAGATGGTAAACGGGAATTCTGTTGAGGATTGAAGATTGTTGCTGGCTAGAAAGATGACTGGCAGCCTTTAAAGACCGGCTAGCAAAAACATTGGCACCCTTGGCAGGAGGTGGCGGTGGGCCATGTATATGGTAAAAGGGAATTCCGTTTAGGGATTGGGATGTTTGCTGGCTAAGCAGTGGCCTGGCATTCGTGGAAGAGAAGGCAAAGCCCATCATGGCCAGCAAAACCATTGAGGCGATGAGTAATGGTTTCATGGCACCTTCCACCACCAAGTCTACCATTCTTTTCTGTTTCTTTCCGTCGTTCAGTCCTTGATGCATTCTTAAATATGAGTCGGCCACCTAACTAAAGGTGGAAGCATATCTGGTTTTAATACTAAATAACATATAAATCGATAGAACCACAGAATCGACTGGTTTCGAAGATTTGAGATATCTTAGCCTTTAATTTCTCTTTTCAAGTTGCCTTTTATTGTCTTGGATTTTGATCCCATCGCTGCAAAATCTTGATTCGGACATGGAGACCACGCCAAGTGGGATCCAGATACATTCATTTAGAAAGAAATAGTGTGCTCACGTCATATTTTGGGATGGTTCTTGGAATTTATTTTATTTACTTTTACGATAATTAAAATAGGTATTTTTGGACAAGGTAACTATTTAAATTATAGAAAGCAATATTTTGTTAGGCTTTTGTATTCATGTATTTCTTTCTATATAAACATGTTTTTTCATTATACGCATTGTTTTTTAAATAAAAACCTAACCTAGTCTGAAAAAAAAGTTTTAATAAACAAATTTTAAAAAATTATGAAATTAACCTAGTAAAAGAATAATTAATCTAAGAAGATTATGTTCAAATCTTCTAACAGAAAACCAAAGTAAGTGTTTTATTCTTATTGAATATTTATTAACCTACTTTTCAAGAGAAAATTACATATAGTGTTCATATCAATTCATAAATTAATTGTTAATAATACCATAAAAGCTATAATCTATTTGAAAATTATGATAAAATGGGATTTTTTTTTAAAATCATTTTAATAATTTTTATTTTAGTGAGTTTTATTCTAAATAAAAAAAACTAAAGGGGCATTTAAATATAAGCCCAGGTGCCTAGACCTGATGGATGTTGAATAATAATAATAATGATAGTACCATCACTACAAGAGGGGGTACTTGGTAGTGGAAAAGGAGCAGTAATGGTGGTGGAGGAGTCATAATAATAATAATAATAAATATATTTTATTTATTTTTTTATAATATGTCATTACCTCTATCAGTGGTGGTTGGTGAAGAGTTTAAATACAGTGATAATACTAAAATTTAATATGTTTTGTATTGTTTTGATGTGCTGATGTCAAAAATAATTTTTAGAAAATGAAAAAACATCATTGATATATATTTTAACACGAAAAGTTATTTGAAAAGTACCCGTAACCATAGTGCTAAACACGCTCTAAATAGTTGATATACAACGATAAGAAATGTTATGTAATTCTTTTGAGAGAGAAAAAAAAAAAGGTTAATGGCTCAATTTGTCCTTATATGATGAGATTTCTAGAGAGATTTCTTTACATTTGCACATGAAATGCAAGTAATTTAGAAACTTAACTTATTTAAAAAAAAAATCCAAGGCGTATCTGGTTTTATGAGTTTTTAAACTCTAAAAAATTATTTTCAAACCCAAAACAAATATATATATTGTGTTTACTGGAATTTGAGGTGATGATTCACTTCAATTAACTTGCTATAGAGTTTAGTTTTATTGTTAAGAAATAATTGAAACTTCGAGGACCATACTAAACACTCAAACAAAAAAACACATTCTCTTTTTATATTTTTTAATGTGCATAAGGTGTTGCTTTTAATAATCAGGTCCCCATATTCTTTTGTTTTTTGTTTTGATCCCTTTAGTTTTTGCATTTTAAATTTTAGTCCAATAATTTATTTTATTTATGTTTCGGTTTCTAAATTTATGAAAAGAGAGAGAATGTTGCTAAAAAACGTCAAAGAGAGAAAAAATGAACAATTAACCACAATCTAACAATAAGAAAAATCAATATATGAGTTACTGAGTTCCACTTAATAAGAGAAATTTTCTTGGGGTATTTTTTTTTTATCTTTTATCCTGCAAAAAAAAAAAAAAAAGACTAGGGCTCGAGATTACTTTTTAATTTGGAGTGAATTTTTTATTTTTTAACCAATTAAAGGTTAGTTTAAAGGAGTGTTTGGAAGTGTAACAGGCTGGCAGCGGTTACTCTTCAAAGTGTTTTTTACTCGGAAACACGTCAAAATAATATATTTTTTATTTTTTAAAAAAATACTTTTGACTTCAGCATATTAAAATAATATGGAAAACACCAAAATTTTTTTATCTTGAAACAAATAAAAAAAATAAAAAAAACACTTTTGAAATATAAAAATAAACAAATGTAATGTTAGATATGATTTTCTTAGTTTTTTAAGCTATATTTTTTTGATCAAAGAGGTGGAGTTTGACTTTCCATCATACCAGTAGAGGAATGTCTTCAACTTTGTTTTTAAAAAAGAGTAAATGACGTGTTGTTGGCGCACTTAAAATAAAAAAATAAAAAAGATAGCTAGGAAGTAGGAACACGAGCCTGACCTTTCATGCGCTCCTCTCCTCGCGTCTGGTCTTTTTTTAAAGGTCAGGTGTGCTATCCTACCATATTTTTTACGCCGTGATTCAAGGCCTCATGTTCAAAGTACATATTGGGCTGGAGGTGGTATTTCACTGTGCGGTGAGTCTTTCTAGAAGAATTTTTGACAAAATTTAAATTTTGTTTTTTATTTTAAAATAATATATATTATTTTGATGTGTTGAAATTAAAAATAATTTTTAAAAAATAAAAAAAATTATTTTAATATATTTTAAAATAATAAATATTTTAAAAAGCAACTGCAATCGCTATCAGCCTTTAAAATACATCCACAGAATACAAAGTCCCAAATTTGCTTGATTTAAGAAAAGAGCACGACGGTGGTAGTGGAGTAGAGAGATGGTAAATGAGAGTTTTGTCAGAGGATTAGAGTTTATTTATTCTTGTCTTAAAAATATTTTAAAAAAAATTAAAAAAATTATTTTTTATTTTAAATTAATTTTCTGATGTTTTCTTATTATTTTGATATTAATATCAAATTTATTTTTTTAAATAAAAAAAATATTATTTTAAATAAAAAATACTTTAAAAAATAACAAATTCTCTTTTTCAAAAAAACAAAAAACGTAATAGCATCTGCGTGGGAGAAGGAGGAGCCAATAATGACAGCAAAACCACTTCAATGCATCTTGAATGGTTTTACGAATGTTTGGGGTATGAATATCATTTCCTTTTGTCTCAAGGCTAAAATCTGAATTTAACCACAAAAAGGGCTAAAATCCGAACACTTCAATGGGTCAAAGCCCATGACCATCTTTCTGCTCCGAACAGTCAATTAGCATTAACCAGCAAAAAAATAAAATGTCACTCACTAGCGCTTTAGTGAGCCAAAGCCCATTATACAAACAAGCAAAGGTTCCTAAGCCCAAAGTGTAAAAACCGAGAGATGGAGAGAGTAGACACTGAACCCGAGCCATTCACGATGAACAGCATCAATTCCTTCGATACCGTTCACGCATATAAATAACACTGAATAGTTGTGAAATTCCCCGGATTCGAGTTCCATTGTCAAGAATCTATAGGAACCGAGCAACAAATTAACTCACTCTATTCTTACTTATTTTTTTCGGGTCTGGGGATGCATACAAATATCTTATGTTCGGTTCATTCGATGGCCAGTACTCCCGATTTTAATTAGCTGTCTTCTCTCGGTATATTACTTTTCGCCAACCAAGTTGCTAATCACTCTATGTTCTAAGGGCGAAAACATTTTACACCTCGAGTTTTTATACATTGCAAGATGCCGAATATTTTGTTTCACAGGACACATTCTTGATTGAAAATGTTCACGAACATCAGTTTCCTTCCATAGGTAACATCAGGCTTATTACAAATTTGTTATTAGACACCGATCAATAAAAACACAATGACTAGGTTACCCTTTTAGCTAACAAATATTAAATTATAGAGAACTCAAATAATTAGACGGCATCTTCAAACACCATTAGATGCCTCCTCCTTGCCTTTCCTAGTTTCCAAGCATTTTAATACACCCAAGTACATCATCTCCACCTAATTAGAAAATAATATAAATTATATTTTAAAACCTTACCTAATAGTTTAAATTTTTAGATAGTTTAAATTTTTAGATTAAGATGGTTCTTTGACACAGTATCAGAGCTTTAAAGACCAAACAGTCACGAGTTCGAATCTCACCATCCTATTTATTTGATAAAAATTAAGCACAAGGTAATGTGGACCTGTGCAAGTTTTAAACCCAAAAAATTTTCCCTTTAGAGGATGTGTTAGAAAATAATATAAATCATATTTTGGAACTTCACCTAAAAGCTTAAATTTTTGGGTTGAGATGATTGTATGAAATTTTAATACAACCAAATCCACCACCCAAACACCTTTTTTTATATATATATATATAAAATACTATTTCAAGCAAGCACTACTAAGAAAATTTTTTTCCTAGGAAAATATTTCCCTAAAAAACGTATTTCGCGTGAGTTATTTTTCATTATTACGTGTATGAAAAAAATATATTTTTTATTGAAGAATTTTTTTTACAATGTCGCTAATAGCTAGAAATAATAATAATAATAATAATGATTGTGATGATTGTAATAATACCAGTAGTATAATGATGATAGTAGAATGATAATTGTTGTAAAATAATGATAGTGACGATAGTAATAAAATGTTGATTGTTATTATGGATACTTAAATAAAAAGGTGGTAATGTTGGTGATGATGATATTGATGATTATGGACAGTGATTGTTATTGGCGATGATATTGGTGATGATGACGTCGATAATTATGGATAGTTATTGTTATTGTGATAATAATGACATTGAAATAATGATAAAGTGGAAATAACAATGAAGTATGGTTATATTAATAACTAAGGTTATGTTTGTCTTTGTAATGCAGTTTGTGTTTGCTTTAAAAATGGTTTTAAAAATATTTTATTAATCAACATACATTATAATTTTTTATGAATCCCACTAAAAACTCTATTTTGAAACTTTAATTAAGAAAAAACTATAATTTATAGTTTCTTTAAAACTAATTTTTTTAAACCAACACCGTAGAAACTACCACAATTAAAATAGACACACCAAGTGGTTTTAATGATGGACGTGGTGTTAATTATTATTGTTGCGGTGATGGCAATTGTGATATTAGAGGATTACTATGGAATAATAATAAAATAATAATTATATTTATTAAGATTTAAATATGCTAATGAAGTAACCAACAGTATTAATAAGGATTTTGCCATCAATCAAGCAATGTTCACTTCTTTTTGTTTATAATATTTTATAGCATGATCCTCTCCTTAGTCGTAGATATTTTTAATTTTGTATATTTTAATACATTCTTATCTTTTTTAGTTCATCTGTCCTTGTACAAATATATGTTCTTGTGTATTTTTATTTAGAAGATTTTTTAATCCAAATTCATATTAATACTGATAAACAGATGGTGTATATAATAACACCAATGGTGGTGACTTGCGATGCAATGCAAAGATCTATGAATGATGAAAGAATACAAGAAACAGTTAAAAAAAACAACCAAACAACAATCTTAAACTAAGAAAAACATCAGACAGGTTGAACAAACATCATTAAAAAAACATTAGATCCTGGAGTAAAAATACAAGATTTATAGCTGGACAAGGAGGATAAAAATAATAAAAACTGTTACCACTTGTAGCAGTGGTTAAGAAAAAACTCAAGATACTCTGAAAATCCCAAAAAGAAGAGGAGAAAACGTCAGAAGGATCCCCTTGTTATTTACTAATATCATACACTCTTGCCATTAGCAGTTTTTCAAATGAAGAAGCATCCGGCATGTTTTCTTTTGTAATATACTTTTGCCACTAACATCTGAAAATTTTGATGTCATCGTGGCAATTACAAGAAGAAATGTCACCGGGAAGCAATAGAAACAAGATCACGGGAAACTGGATCTAAAAATGGGCCTGTGCTTGCTTTACTTTGAAAAAAAAAAAAAAACAGAGGGCAACGATTATTGTGATTTGTGAGCATAGCTGAGAAGTTTTTTTTAGTTTATTCCAATATTGCCATAAAAACTCCATTTTTTTTTCCTGACCATGCAGGAACAAATCAGGCCCGAGAATATATCTTGAAATGTGAACCAGATGACCACTCCTGATTTGATCTTCACTAACTTCAAAGAAAAAAAAGATTCGGGTCCAGCTACTCATGCTAAGTCTTGCATTTACACTAAATTAAGCATCTAATCACACTTAGATAGCCAATTTTCGCTCACACACACTAGCGAGTGTATTATTTCTTGCTCACTTCTGTGTTATTTGAGGCAGCGGCTGGGGCTGTAGAGGTCCAGAACTGAGCGCTCTTTATCTTTGACACACTCGCCAGGACACCTAATGGGGTTACATCTCCAACAATTGTCACCTTCTTGGCTGCAAAATCTATGCTGAAAGACGTCACACCTGTGTGTGCACACATGATCAATGCCGATGTAAATCAAAACACCTTAATCTGAATAAACTATCACTTGGTTCTAATTTAACGATCCAAAAGCGCCATCTTTCAGGGTAAAAACCATAATTGATATTGGAATCCAAACGAAGACATGACTGTTGAATTGACTGAACGAAACGCACAGTCCAGGGCTAGTAATTTGATCCCATATGTAACATGTTGGCTAGTACATGATCTCATATAAAATTTCTTTGAAACAGAGTACTACTAATAAGTTAAATCAAGTTAATGACCTCCCTCCCCCCTTTCTTTCTCTCTGATTGGTGTTTGCCACGAATACATAAAAGAAAACAAATTAGGGTGTTTTTGGAATAGAAGACAGAGAGAGTATAGAGACACTTTCTGTCAAATAATAACGTCTGAAAGAGAAAGAGACAAAGATGAGATAAAATTGAATGTCAAGTCATTAATTCATGTCACATGGGCATACCTTCCATCCTGGATAGATGTTTCCTCACTTTTCCTTCGCAGCCTCTGCAGTGTAGTGACACTCTCAAAACCACAACCTGAAATCCAATCCATTCAGGATACAACTAATTAAAACTCGAAGGGTTTTACCACTAATTGATGTTATAAGAACATAATAAGCTTAATCAAAGTTTAGTGCAAACCTGATTCGGGTTTGAAGATGAAGAAGAAGATGGTTTTGAAGCAGTAGATTCGTCTTTACTTAAAGCTTGAGTATTCCTGTTGGATTCCACAGGAGCTAGCTGTGCTAAAACCGGATCATAATCTGCTAAGCCATCAAAGAAAGCTGTGTCACCCAAAAGATATCTAGACGAGCCAGGAGGGGTAATAAAATCACCAGGCTTAGCCCAGCCCCTTCTAACTATATCTTTTGGGGCATTGAGATAAGTGGTTCTCTTCTTATCATCATCAATATCAGTTGGCTTGAATGAGATTTTCTTGGTCTTTTGATCATTTGGTTTTGGTTTTGGTTTTGTAGAGTTCGACTTCTTGCTGCTACTTGGATCACTGGCTTTATTCTTTGAAGTGCTTTTTTTGCTCTTGTGAAGTAGCTGGTAGGGGACGGGGTTGATCGGGGGTTGTTGAGAAGTACAAGGAGCTAAAGGGAGAGTTCTTGGGATTCTTTTTTGGTCTCTGATGATGGGGTTGTAGCGATCAAGGGTCCGGCCACCAAGTTGATTGGTGGAGGAGGAAGAAGGTTGATCCATGCTCATGCATATGGCTGTTGAAGCTTGAGACGCACAGAACACATCTATTTTCTTCATCCTTGGTTGTTGATAAGATTGTATGACCTAGTTAGTGGTTTAGAGAATCTGCATTTTTGAGAGAGAAAGAGAGAGAGAGATCGCGAAGAACTTCTTAAAGAAGGTTGTTTGTTCTGCTTTTATGCTTGAACAACTTGAACGATGTGGACAGAGAGGGAGAGTAACAAAAGAATCACAATTTTACTAGCTAGATTGTACAGGATTAATTATATAATACTAAAGCAGTATGGAATATGGATCAAGTAGAGAAGTTCTACACTTGCTGCAACTCTCGTGTACTAATAACCAATTGCCACATCATGAAGTGTCAAATGATTTGTATGCGATGAGTTTTTTATTTTTATTTTTGTGATAAACATGAGAACTCTTAATCAAACAGAAATCCTTACAGAAAGTTCACCCCATAACATATCGAGAGGAGAAAAATGATCCATGCAGCAGAAACAGACACTACTAGTTTGAAATTGATCCATCACACACATGCCCTCAACACAGGGTTGTATCTCCAGTAGTTTTGAGAATGACATGAAGGACCCACGACACTGCCATAAGAGCTCTCCTCCAATCTTAACGATATTACAGGACTGCTTTAATTTACTAGACAATTAACCATACTGTAAACTGTAAAAGGAACGAGGAAAATAGAAGGATCAATACAATATGGGCTGCTGCTGCTGCAACATTTCCATTCCTTGGAGGGCAGAACAGAAAATAAGTGATCTTTAATGGATGAAAATGAGATGTAACCACCTCTTTTCTGTGGTTCTTTTTTTTTTTTTGTAGTAATATATTTTAGGTTCTACAATGGCAGTGCAATTTCCCTCTCACAAAATCACTCTTCTTGGTTATTGTGTTTACATCAAGTACTTTTACGGTTTAAGCAGAAGATTAACAAGGCCAGGAGATCCCAGATCCATTTTTAATCCCAGAAGAATCTTGTCTGTGACGTCAATGGAGCCGACAGAAATCTCTGAGCTTGATTAGCAGAGAGCTCAGAGGAAATGTACATAAAATGTGTTGTCTTCATTATAACACTATGATTTAAACAAAACTATTTTATTAGTGTAAATCAATGTATAGTCTGTTGGCCTGCTGGGGCATGGCCTACAGTTTTAATGGCTAATTAATAAATTGTTCGCGGGAAGTTGCCTATGAATTCAATTTTCGGAAAGGAACAATTAAAAGGGTCGAATGGGTCAGAGCAACGGCAGAATACTGAGCAACAGCTAAGAACTGGGCTAAAAATTTATTGAAGGAATATTTTCTTAAAAAGAAAAGAAAAGAGAAGGGCCGCCTGATCAGTGTTAATTATAAATCCTAGTTCTTAAACTATTTACAGATAAAACGATTTGTACTTTCATCCACTCTATCAAAATGCTTGGACATGGTGATAAAAAGGAAAGATGGATGGTAGCCAAGAGGATGACTTAGCAGACAATTCAAATCTTGGATTTTATGAGGCGGTGTATCTGTAAAGATCAAATGAATGGCAGGAATATATTAACTACACGAGCAATTATTATTTTTTAAAGTATTTTTTATTTAAAAATATATTAAAATATCATATTTTTTTATATTTTTTTTAAATTTATTTTTAATATAGCATATCAAAACAATTTAACAATGTATAAAAAATTAATTTTAAATAAAATTTTTTAAATTTTTATAAAAATACTTTTCAACTACAAAAACAAACAATTTATAAATCAATAAATATGAATGGAAATACTAGCAGAAACATCCTTCTTATTAAATGCCTCATTGGTTGTTTAGACTTCGGATAATCTCCAAATGTCATGTTCAAAATTTACATTCTAGTCAATTGAGTAGTTCAAGCCCTTTTTTTGAAAACATCCTGATTTACTATGATTACTTTGATGCAATTAATTGCATGGTAAACTTATCATATTTGTTTTATTAAAACATGTTTTTTTTTGTTATTTTTATTAAATGGACTAAGATGAACAAGGAAGAAAAATTAAAAAAAAAAAAAACTAAAACTGAAGGAGAAATTACTGTACATCTACTTATTGTTCAGTGTGAATTACAACAATAATCCAATCCAAGATACTTTTTTTTTGGTCCTTTGATTATTTCATTTTGACCCTTTATT
>Ga0325411_1009569_pt1 | contig 10327 bp, 11 predicted proteins | sample PopdelMetagenome_13_FD_206181 | JGI IMG/M metagenome (GOLD analysis project Ga0325411, IMG submission 206181) | Populus deltoides microbial communities from Bellville, Georgia, United States - Xylem-PdIQD-R4 | ecosystem: Host-associated > Plants > Phyllosphere > Stem > Wood/Secondary xylem...
CTCTGTCCTGGAAGGTGCGTGTTGCATTAATGGCAGGTGCATATGTAATTGAACCATGTTCGATCTTTTGGGGTTTACCCTACCCATTCAAGCTCAACCACTCGTTTCGGCTACTTGTGATGGCTCGGACCTTCCCAGGGTCTGTGCTTGTTTCTTGCTCCAATCCATCGAGTAACGGAGGGAATCTACTCGCCAGGGGAAACCATTGGATCATAATCGACAAAGGTGTGAAAAAAAGAATAAATTAGGTGGCTTTGGTACCAAACTAAAAGGTGGTGGCATTTCTACAAGACCCTTTGTTTGATTTGGACAGCTGTCACATGGCACACAGTTTCTTTTCTTGATATGTTTTCTTATAAAAAAAAAACTAGTTATTTACCGTGGCGATGCCGCAAGTTTTTTATTATTATTATTGTTGTTGTTTTTATAATTAAAGTAGATATTTGTAAGAGAAAAAAAAATGATTTAAATCCCTAACGAAATACGTTTTTTCAAAGGGATTATTCATGTATTTATTTTGGTTTGTGTATATTTTTTTTATTAGTATTATGTTTTTTTAATATATGTTTTTGATGAAAACATGTTTTGTAATTAGAAGCACCGGTTTTAAAAAAAAACTTATCATGAAGTTTTAATTAAAAAAATATCAAAATAATACCTAAAAAAATAATTAATGTTATAAATTATGTCAAAAATTCATTAGCAATAATTTAAAAAAATCATTTTATGAGTGCATTATTAAATTTGTTTTGCATATTTGCCATATAATAATTAACAATACAACTAGAAAAACATAGAAAATTCAAAAAATAATTTTAATATGATTTTAATTATTTCAATTAGAGTGAATTTTATTCAAAATCTAAATAAGAAAGGAAATGAAATAAAAAAATGCAACGTGACATAGCCTTGAAAGGTGGGCTGGGCTCAATTACTTGATTCAATATATATAAGACCAAGCTCGTGTGCTTGGCCTTTGTTATTTTATTTGTTTTAGAGTGGATAACATATCATTCATATTGGTAAACAATGCATCGTCTACTAGTTCGTATTTCAGCCACCTTTGATAATTGGAAAAGTCAAGGTCTAAGTTTTTGGATCCTAAAAATGAATTTCCAACCTTTTCACTTGAAAATCCCTAATAAACATTATAAAAATCATATTAAACTGATTTCTAACTTCAAAACACCCTTCAACTCAGTAAAAAAAACTGAAAAAACAAACTTTCCTGAACCCTGATCTACTTTTTCATTAAGATAAAAGTTTTAAACCACCTTAATATAATGCCTAAGAGACTAGGCTCACGAGCCTAGCTCAACATAAATAAAATCAGGCTTTCAAGGGCATGCAAAGCCAAACTAATGGGCACCTACAAACTCATACCTATGTGTCTAGCCTTTTTTTAAAGCAGACGACACGCCATCCATATTGGCAAACAACGTGTTGTCTCCTGGTTCGTATTTTTATCACCTTTGATGACTGAAAAATCAAGATTCAAGTTTTGTTATGCGAACCTCATGAATATATTGATCCAAAAACTCACAACGAAGTAAATGACAAACTTAAAAGACTAAAAATCATATTTGAGGAAAGGCATTGACCCAAAGATCCAAAGATATTGTAATTGACTTGGACCCATTGATTATAAAGAATTAGGAACTTGAAGTATAGGAAGAACGCCACAAAGTCAATTATACTTTGATAAGTTGTTCAATAAAAAAATAAGGTGTTACACCAAGCAAAACACTAACATCATTCAAATTCAAAGGCCACCAAAATTTGCAGTAAAGAAAACCTTATAGAGCTCCATATATAATAACTCTAATAAATCTATTTTGGGTTGTAAACCAAAAGCCCAAACTAAGATTAATAAGTCCTAAAAACTAATAAAAGAACAATAAAAACCTAAATAATAATGTAGTTCAACATAATTAAATTAAATCAGGCCAAAAACAGTATCTTCCTTGCATAAAATCTTTTTATAGTCGAAATCAATATCCTAGTAGAGATAGGCTTATGTTGTCGCCATTAATGTCTTGAATAAGCTACGAAACCATTTGTTTTAATTGCTGAAATAATTCCCTTTAAATTGCTACCTTTGACTCTCCCTGAAATAAAAGGAAATAGTGTTGGCTTGTCTCTCATAGGTAGTCGCTCATTACTTGCCTTGTAGATTAAGGAGTCCATGCAAAACATGAAAAAATAACAAGGAATGTGTCCCATTGTTGTCGCCTCTTCATATTCTTTATTTAGCATGGAATCCAATATTGTGAACCTCATGATCACGTGATCATGCAACTTACAATAAGATTGACTAAAATTAGAAAAGCTAAAGAATCAGGTTTGATAAGAATGTGATACAATAAAAACTTATCTCAAAGCACCAGCACTATTGGAATAAGAACCCTCAATCCTACGAATATCAATTCGCAAATGAGAAGTATAAGGAAGAATGTCACAAAGTCAATTATACTTTGATAAGTTTGATTGTTCTTTGGTTGAAAAAATAGAAAAAAATATTGCATCATGCAAAACACAAGTTTATTCAAAACATCATGGTTGAAAGCTAAAACCCTAAGTACAATCTAAATAAACATTAAACATATTTATAATACGTGAAAAACATAATAGACAATTCTAAAAGAAAAAAAAAGTTATAAATAAAATAGTAAAAAGAATCCTAAATTAACTAGAAAATTAATATAAATCTCACACGGTAGTTTCTAGACCTTATCGCAAGGTTTTCTTGAAGTTGGATTGATATAAAATTTTAATAGGATATAAAATAGGATCTATTGAATCACCTAGTTAGATTTCAACCCGATCCAACTATTGAATAAAAAAAATATGCTTGTTAGTGTAAAACTGTGCAATAGAAGAAATCAGCCCAATAATCCTTGTAAGAAAAGAATTTTAGAACATTGAAGGGATCCTTACCACACTTGTAAACTATACTGCTGCACATTAAAGATCCTTATAAAACTAGAAAAAAAATCTTAAAATTAGTTGTTGAATATCCTTTCATTATTAGAAAAAGAATCATCTCTAAATAGAAAGTCTATAAGTCAAAAGGCAACAAATAATAAAATACTTATTGCATCTTCTAACCTATATCGCGATGCCTTGTAGAACTCTGATTGACTTGAGATTTTAACCTAGTGTATAAAGATATGTCTAAAAACTCCTAGTTAAATTTCAGTCTTATCTAACGATTGGATTGAGAGTTATGCTTGATAGTATAAACTGGACATTAGACACAATTACACTAGAATCCGAACTTTCTTGTTCAACCCTTTCTTGAATCGTATCAGCCAATTCACTATTTTTTTTTCAGGAATACTCTCTTTTTAAGTTTTATTTATCCTCATGCACTTGTTTAGGTGTTAAAGATGCAAGAATTATATATTTACTATCTTTTATAAACGAGTACTAGTTATTAAATTTGTCATGCATAAGCCTTCCGATCATATTTTTATGGCCTACCCAGTAACAAATGACTCGCATGCATAGAAACAACATCACATAACACCTCATCACAATATTTTCCAATAGAGATGCAACTAAAACCTGCTTAATCATCTACACCTCACCACAATTATTCAACCACTGTAATTTATAAGGAATAAGATACTTTGTAGTATGTAAATTCAATTTATCCACTAGATCAATACTAGCCATATTAATGCAATTCCCACTATCTATGATCACACTACATACCTTATTCTGAACCTGACACCTCGTATGGAAGATGTTTTTTCGTTGCTCTTCCAAATCAGCCACCTTAACCCGTACATTCAATGCTTATCTAACCACAAACACCCCCCATTAACCAAATACTCAACACCATCATCACTTACATTTTTAAGTGGCAGCATCTTCTTTTAATCTGTACCTTCATCATCAATCATAAACTTTCTTTGAGCTTTCATAACCATAGTTTACTTGTTAGGAATATAACCTACCTCAAATAACAAAAATATTTTATATCATGGTTACTCATTGAAAAAAAAAAACATTAACCTAATAAAATCCAGTTGAATAGCTAAACCCAGCTTAGCATCAGTCTAAGTTAACACTAAGGATTTTTAAAAAAACAAAAAAAAGGTTACCCTTTTAATAAAAATTATATTCCATGATCCAAGTCATTTTTTATTAAGCTCCGGGCCATTGTGGCAACTATTCACCCGCCATGAATGGAAAGAAGAAAATAAATATTATACAAGGGGAGGATTGTGATTCGTGTAAGAGCGAGTAGCAAAAGAATGAAAAGGATGAGAGTAGTGTGAAGATTGGTTTGAAATGCGGGAAAGAGAAGGAAGCAACAGACAAACGTCTCTCGTCTTCTTCTTCGTAGCCATCAGAACAGTCTATTGTTTCTTCTCCATTAATTCTTTTTTCTAACAACACAATCACTTGGAAGCACCAACTGTCACTCTCTCTCTCTCTCTCTCTCTCTCTCTCTCTTACATATATGTTCCTTGATTCTCTCTTTCTCAATCTTTGTTGGTAGATATTTTTGATCCTGTCACCATATTTATGGTTTTAATTTACTACTATTATTGTTTTTTAATATCCCTTTGAGATTCTTCCACAATCTTTTTGAGAGATTTGTCGATTAGAAAAACAGTAATGCAAGCAACTCAGGCAGTACTCAACAATGGAGTTGCTGAAGGTTCTCCAGTAGAGGTTGGTTGGTCCTGATTAAATCTTCCATCTTTTTTATCTAGATAATATACACTTTGTCTTCTTTTTTCTTAATTATAGTTATCTTTAAAGTGATTTTCTTTGCTTTGCTTTGCTTAAACGAAAATAAAGGTAGGTCTTAAAAATCTTTATATTATCTTTATTGCTGATCTCTCTCTTTTTATGGGGTTGACAAGGTTTGCTGCTGAGATTTATTTGATTTTTTGTATAATTATTGGTTGGTTTATCAGATATTTCTTTTTTAGAATTGAAAAACGTTATTTTGATAGATTTTTATTCCATGATTAGTTAGAACATCATCTATAGAATTACAAACTATTACATTTCATTAGGGTATAAGGTTATTTTGGATAAATTGTGGTGTAATTTAGTTATTGCTTTTGTGTTTAGCCTCATTCCCTTATTGAAGGCAGGGGTTAAGCATTTGGAGTAATATTCGTGTTTCTGGGTAATGAGAAAAGTTATTTCAGGTTTATTGTTATTAAGGTTTTGATATATATAAAGCTTTCGTGTATTTTATGCTATCAGAAGCTGAATAGATCCTTTGCTGGTGATGAAATGCCAGTGAGACAGTGATACATAGTATTATTTCGCCGGTTATTCTGAACAGTTTTCAATACAATTTACTGCTTACAATGTTTTTGACAATGGATATTAGGAGGAAAACATTTGCTTTTTGCTTGTTGGCATTTTAGAGATAGTGCTTCTAGTTGTGACTAGTGAGGTTTTAAGATGACACTTGCCCTTATAAAGGAAATGCTTAAAGATAACCTAATTTTGAAAGCTGTTTAAAATTTACCTATTCCTCCCCCACTCCTTATAGACTAAACAAAACCTAAAACTCATTCCAAGAAAGCCTGATATCTAAGAAGCTGTGAATTTCCTCAAGGACCTATGACCAAGTCTGTAATACTAAGAAAAACTCTGTGTTTGTGTCTGTTCCATCTGGTGATTGCAATGTTTGCATATCATTGTAATAGATGTGTCGTATATTCTGCTTTGGTTTGACGTGTTTTCTGGAAGCTTGTAAATCAAATGACTGGGATCTAATATGTCCTCCTCCTTGTAGGCTGATTCCAAAATTGTGGAACCCTCAAATGAAGTCTCAAATCCAGAACCAAGTGGAAGGCGCTTGGATCTTTCACTTCAAGTTCCTCCTAGACCTGTAGGTTTTGGCACTAGCCGTAGTGGAAAAGGTTTACTCCACTCTCAAAATTCATATAAAGGCAGTTCACCAAGAGGCTTCTTGCGGACTCTCAGCTTGAAGAAAAAAGCTGCTGCTCCTGATGGTGAGAGGAGCTCTCTCCTTACTGCAGACTACAAAACAGCTCCAGATAGTCCTATTATGGCCAGCTTCAAGTCAGCATTTTCTTGGAACAGATGCACTTCTCTTCCTGTTACACCTGCATCGAACTTGTCCCCTTCTGTTTCCATGCCTGCTTCAGCAAGAATGCCTGGTGAATCTCATAAAATAAAAGTAAGCTATATTTGGTTTTGGCTGCTGCCTGGTTTATGAACTCCAATTTAAATTCAAATCCTTTAGATTTTTTGAGAGATGATCTAAGAAGTAATTCCCTGGGCAAAGTAATTGTTGGTTCAAGATAAATAGTTATAATGTTTGGAATATGATCCCTCCTATAACAGATAAGTAACCTAGGGAAATTCTTGAAGAGAATAACTGAATGAGTTTTTTTGTTCAGAAGGGGGCTGCTCATCCTGTGGTTTCAAGGTCCCTCTCTGTGCCTTGGCGAAATGTTGTTATTGTACGATCTGCATCTTTCTCTACTCGCGATGAGCATGTTCTAACAGATCCCAGTAATGGTATGTAGTAGCACATGTGTTGCTTCATTTCCTTATTTATATTGTTCCTTCAACTCATTGCACGATCAAGTTCCCTGACTTGCTCCTTCAGCTCATAGAAATTGGTATTGCATAATGTTATTATGAATTTAATGTTGTAGCCCTCAGTGATGTCCTACTTTCAGTTCAATGAAATCAAACATGTCATATATTTAATAGAAACTATTCATAGAATTAGGAATTGCATAACTTCTGATTGGATACTGTCCATTATTGCTTTGGGTTTTATGCATTGAAGTCAATTATTTATTCAGTTTGCATGTATCCTGTCACAGCAATGGCAGCATGATCAATAATTTGGACAAAAATAAGATGTAAAACAAGTGATAAATTTGGTCCCAAATTGGTCATATGGCTTTTGCAAGAATAAGGTAAGACAGAGATGGGGTCTTCTTTTGAAGGGGCTCTTTGATGGTAAGTTAGTATCTGGTTTTGGTGATGAGCAGAGGAAGAAAAGTTTGTAGACATTTAATGAAGAGAATTAGTGTTCTGGTCTATTATGGAAGGGGAAAAAATTTGCATTCAGGTTGTTGATGGCTTATATATATCTAAGATGGTGGTGGTAGGTGCAAGTCATTATTTCCCTTTTCCTGGTATTGAGTTGGTTTATTGACAGGAAATGATAAAGCAGTTAGAGAGGGTGGGGCAGAGTGGTTGATGGTTGGTCAGTTGAATGAAGATTTAGAATTCAAGTATTCCAGTAAGTTATACAGGTTCCCATTGGGTGCTACTCAAACCTGGTGTCTTCCAATCTGTTTCTTGGATTCAGGGACCCTGCGTTCTTGGGTGTTGTCATCGAATGGTTTGTCTAGTGTCATGTCATCATATTAGAGATTAATGCTGATGAACTCTTTATACTTGCAATCCTTGCATTGTTGTCCCCCCACTATACCATTAACTTTGCTACTTAATAAAGCAGATCAAATAACGCCTATTCCCACTGAAGTCGATGATGAAGAAATTCCGGAAGAGGAAGCTGTATGTAGGATCTGTTTTGATGTATGTGAAGAAGGGAATACACTCAAAATGGAATGCAGTTGTAAAGGTGCCCTCAGACTTGTACATGAAGACTGTGCAATTAAGTGGTTTAGCACCAAAGGAAACAAGAATTGTGATGTATGTGGGCAAGAGGTTAAGAACTTACCGGTAACTTTGCTTCGGGTAACAAGCACAGCCCATAGAAATAACAGACAGGAACAGAGTCACCAGATGTCACAGTCAATAAGGTAATACGAGCTGGCATCATAGTCATACATCTATTTGTCTTATCTTTAATATCATGGTTCCATGATGTCATTATGCATTGCATCTTTGCTGAGAGACATCTGCTCTGAGTTTCACTCACAATCAGTTACTTGTGATTTTTCCCTTTCCACTTTCTGCTAATTTTGATTTTAGTTTTCTTGGTGCTTAATGCAGTGCCTGGCAGGACTTTGTTGTGCTTGTCTTAATTAGCACCATATGCTATTTCTTCTTCTTGGAGCAATTATTGGTATGTTGTTTTGCTGTTATACAAAAAGTAGTATTAACAAATTTAGATTTTTGTGAAAGCTAGAGTTTTAAACTATCTTGTTCTGATGAGTTCTACTGTATACATGCCTGCTTAGGTTCGTTTAGTGGGGTTGGGTTTGTTGTGATACTATGCTGTCAAAACAAATACGACTGTTGACTAAGGTCCCCTCAATTTGTATGATCTCGTAACTGTGATATTGTATGGAACATGTTGAGAAGGCACACGACTGGAATTTTTCTTAATTATTCATTAATATTTAGAGCTGAAATGCTAATCCTGTGTACTAAAATTTTGTAGATTCATGACATGAAGACTCAAGCAATTATAGTTGCTGCACCATTTGCATTCACGTTGGGCCTTTTGTCATCTATCTTTGCTGTCATTCTAGGTATATTCTGATCTTTGGATTTTACAAAAAAAATCTTTTTAATTGGAGTTTTCATGCTAAATGCTTGCATGGCTTGCAGCAATCAGAGAGTATATATGGACATATGCTGCACTTGAGTTTGCATTTGTGGCCATTATTGTCCACGTATTCTACAATATGGTGAGTAATGTGTCTTATTTTCTATCCCCCTCCTTAAAACAATTTAACATAATAAATTAAGTGCTGCCTAGTGAATTGAATATGGTACTATAATAAATTAACTGTGAAGTTGCAAAGATAATCATGGTTAAAGGCACTGGCTAAGCTGGATGAATTAACGAAGACAGATTTTAATTAAGGATTTAAGATAACTACAAGATGAGTTCATTCTAGGAACAAAAATCTTCATCAAAAGCTATCATAATTTAGGTTAACGATCTTCTTTGGTATTCTGGTTATTTTGTTAACTTTAATAACTTCTGTAAGTGATGATCAAATACCATGTGGTCTGAGATCTTCTCTTTTATTGGAATACAAGTTTTGATACCCACAACTTGAGGTCTGAATATGTCTCTTTCATGTTCTCTTCCTTGACATTCCTTTGCTTGTTCCCTACTCATTAGGTTAGTGAGGGATATGATAGTTTTGTTTGAGCCAAAACTTAATTCTCATCTCTATTGCATACTTTGGCCTCCTAAACGTTGTGAATTGCCCTGAGTTGAAGGTTCCCTAGCTAGAAAAGAAAGCAAAACTTTAGTTCTTTCAGGTTTCTGAAACTAATAACTAAGGCCAGAAAAAATAAAGGATTAGCTGTAAACTTTAAGGCGGATGAAAGGCATTGGTTGTAAGCTGTTGAGCCTTGGAGATGCGGAAAAACACCAAAGCAACCTTCATGGAAATGGTGGGGAAAAAAAAGAAATAATTTTGGTAACTTGCTGCACCAGAATGGTAATTATGAGATAACATGTAACAAACTGAGTTCCTTTTACTGTACCATATCAAGTTAAAAAACTCATCACAACTCCAGAGCCCAGATTTGCTATCAATTTGGATCTTGATTCATTTTGACTTGAAGCCTGGAATTCTGCTGATTAAATCATCTGAAAAATGTTGTTGCAGCTTCATGTGAAGGCCATTTATGCAATACTACTTTCATCAGTTTTGGGTTTCGGGATAGCTATGAGCATCAACTCGTTGTACATTCAATATTTTGCTTGGCGAGTTCAGGTTGGCCAGAACCACAACTCGAACCCAAACTCGAATCCAGTAAGAGTGATTATCAAAGTGAAATGAGGTCTAGCATATTATGTTTGCGATAGATGTGTTGTTGTTTATCACCACCCAGTTAACTTGGAAACTAAGTAGTAAAACAATTTCATGGTATGTTGTAAATGAAATTCTCCTGCATAATATTACCTCCCTTTGTCCAGCTCATTTCTTTATTGTGCAATGGATAACAGTGTATTTTTTTATAGCAACTCATTGCTCGATTTGAAAAGGATTAAGACTTGTTAACACAAACTGCAGAATGCAAATCAGGTAAATTTGCTAAATCTAAGTCATTGGAAACTTGAGAATTTCAAGGTTTTGTCAATTCAATTGGGATCCAATTTCTAACTAGGCTGAGGTTTCTTCTGTTTAGGACCGTGCACAAACTTTAAATCATGCTTGTTTATTTTTTCCTCAGTTTTCTTACTTTTTCCTCTCAAGAACCAAACCACAAAGCTCTACTTTAAGGTCTGTTTGTTTGCTGGAAAGTATTTGTTTGCTGGAAAGTAGTTTTTTTTTGGAAAGTAAATAGTTCTAATTTTGAAAAGTAAATTTCAGAAAAGTGAATTATTTTCCGATGTTTGGTAGTGTAATGGAAAATAAGTTGGAAAATA
>Ga0325411_1009570_pt1 | contig 10327 bp, 8 predicted proteins | sample PopdelMetagenome_13_FD_206181 | JGI IMG/M metagenome (GOLD analysis project Ga0325411, IMG submission 206181) | Populus deltoides microbial communities from Bellville, Georgia, United States - Xylem-PdIQD-R4 | ecosystem: Host-associated > Plants > Phyllosphere > Stem > Wood/Secondary xylem...
ACAAATTTAACATAACAGAAGGCAAAGTCAAGCCCACCCAAAAATAATATTGAGGAAAGCTTAAAACTTTGACCAATGTTAAAGTCAGATTTATTCTTTAAATGGAAAACACAGGTGGCATCCATTAGCTAATTACAAACAACAGATATTGATGTGTAAGATTCTGCCACCACGACCACCATCACACTTTTGTTGGCACTCCCGAAACCAGATATGAGAACAGTAGAACTGGTGTTTCCAAGGACTAAATTTGATATTTTTATTATTATCCCATAAACTAAAAAACAAAAACATATATGTATGAATTCAATGCACACCATGAACAGTGCACTGTTTTTTTTCTTTTATTTATATGCAAGTGATTTCTGTATATCAATATATGTTTTTCAGTTATATGTTGTGTTGGTTATTGAGTTAAGTCTGCTCCGTTTATAAGAGATGGGTCAGATCCAACGTTGTTAAAAATACTTTTTTGACACGACACAAAAAATACAATATAAACTTGGATAGTAAAATCATAAAATTATAAGTAATTTTTTTTAACTAATTATATATTGATAATTCTAGTCAATAAATTAAATTACATTACAATCTGATAAAATGAGTTAACAATATCATAATCAATGAGTGATCTAAATAAAATGAGAGAGATAGATAGTATGAATCAATAAAATAATGACATGGAGAAATAAAAAGTCTCAGAACAAAATTTCTCAATGTAGAGGAATCACTGAAACGTAGGAAACACACATAAATCTAGTGATAACTTGGTTGTTCTCATCATGATAAGTCTTGATAGACCCCTTTTGAGTTGCAAACTAATGAGTTTAAATTAGTAATTAACTAACATAAATTTAATAATGAAATAAACCCCTAAACAATGTCTAATGCGTTAGAAAAAAATTCAAATTAAAAATTATTATTTAAAATTAAATAATAAAAAAATAGAATAATAAAAAAAGTTTTCATGTTAAAATTCCTCCATGTAGCCTAAATAAATCTTCAATTTTTGCATATTCCTTGCAGATTTGAGTCATGATTTCAAACATGTCCTTGTTTGGATGAATTATTGAGCTTATGATATATAGTTGAAAAGTTTCAGATGTCCAGTTTCTATCCCAACTTTAATCGAAGCAAAATTTCACCAGTACCTCTAGATATTTTCCAAACAGTACACGAAGGTCTTGTTTGGCATATTTGACAATATTAGTTAACTAACTTTGACCCTCTGAAATATTATGTTCCCTAACTCTATTTGACCTGAAAATTTACCACAATATATTTTCATGTATCTAATATTTTCCTGTAAAATTTTAGCATTATCCAATATACGGTTTGAAAGATATGCTCAATCTCGCAAAATTAGTCAGCAGATATTTTAAGGCCAAATTTGGATCTGACTTGGTTCATATCACAAATTTAGTAAACTCATACAATCGGACCGAGTTTACCGATTTTGCATGAGTTAAATTCGATTTTACTGGTTTCAAGTTTTTAGTTCAATTTAGCACGTTAGATACTTGTTGACTCATAAATCGAAGCTCACGATTTTAACAACCTTGGTCAGATCCAAATATTTAGAGAAGTTACTAAAAGAAATAATCACTTTCTCCACTTATATATATATATATATATATATAGTGTGTGTGTGTGTGTGTGTGGACATAACTCATATGAAAAGAGTTGTTTTAATTTGTTGAAAGAATATAATTCTCTCTTTCTCTTCTTTCATCTTGGACTCTCTGCATTAACTTAACAAGATTTACAAAGACGTTTGTGCTGTGAAATATCACTTTGATTTTAGTAATTGAAGTGGCATTGAATTAATTGACTCGGGGATAAGAAAACAAATTCTCACATCACAAGTGAATTTCCTTTGATTTTTATATTGGTATCAGAGGCATGATTTTAATATTTTTTTATGCAATACATCTGTTACTACATAAATGCTAGATGTACATTCTGTATTGAAAGAATGCTTCTTTTGAGTCTTAGATTTACAAAACTTTATTTGATGTATTGTTATTCAAATTTAATGAAGTAATTTGGTTAAGATTTTGTCTTTTCTATCATTAATTAGAAAGACCCTTTTGCCAAATAAATGGCAATTGTGTAACTCTCATTTGTTAATTAATTAAAAAAATTACCACTTAATTGTGTGAATTGGTAACTGACATTTTATAGTGCTGGCTATGGGGTAATTTTAATTAGTCCTCGTAGTCAATTGGAAACTGCCATTTGGCAGTCATGAAAGAAAAATTGTGACAACACCTCTGGTTTGGCAGTTGGAAAAACTAACCATGAGAACAAATCTAGAATTGGTAGATGTCTAACTGCCATTTGACAGTTTTTTTTAAAAAAAACAAACATAAGAGAGGCAATTAATATTGATTAATTGTTAATATAAATTGCTTAATTATAGTGCCAATTTAGCTTTGAACAAAAAAATAAAATAAAATGATACATGCCTTAATTAAATATTGATTACAATATTTATGTGCTTTTGAAATATTTTATTGTATTGGATAGACAACATCAAATTGATCATTTATTGAATTATACCATTAATCTTGTTCATAAAATTCAAGAGCATATTGATTATATATATCATTGGATGAGTAGATTGGATATGAGTGATGTTTACAAATTCTACATGGAACATCAAATGTTAATCGTTCTTAATTCTCTGCTTGAGGAATGGATGTTGGTGCAACTATCGTTGAAATATAGGCTAGAATCCTTATATTTGAATAATCTCACTGATGAAATGTTGTTTGAGAAGGAACGTTAGTATAACGAAAAGGGTAGATGACATACTAAAAGAAGCGCAGCTCGTTTGGATGTTGCTATTAAATTCATTCCATAGTTTGAGCAAAATAAACTTGGAGGAGATAACTTTGATGAAGTAGATGATGTAATTGGAGACCCTACTTATGTACCTATAATATAAAATAATTTTGAAATTTATTATTCTTAATTTTGTATTTTTTTATTTCAATATTTTTTTTTGTTAAGATAATTGGTTGATTATTTTGAATTGTATATTTTATGTAATTTAAGTTTTAATTACATTTTATGCATGCATATGGAAATATCTGCAACTTGATCAGTGAGAGTTGTTAGTTGAAACTAATAACTATAATTTTGCACTCATTTAAATTTTCAATAATAATTAGACCATACAAATGAAAATTGATCAAGTGTTTAACATTCTTTTCAGTTCTATTGTATATGTTAGATTATTATTTGTTTAATTTAGAATGCAGTGACAATAAATATCATTTAAATTGTACTAGTTACTAATATTTATAATTGGTGTCAATAACGCTTAATATGACTAAATCTTAGAGTATTATTGCTGATTTGAACCATGGAGACAAACTAAGTGAAAAGAATTATGATGTTTGGCATCATAAGATTGAATATCTCCTAGAAGAGCAAGAAATGTTGGAAACAATCACACAACTGATGGTTGAACCTAAGTAAGGAAACACTGCTCAACACAGGTTTGATATGAAAGCATATCAAACCTATAAGCACAAGGATCGTGTAGCTCGCATTCTAACGTTAAGCAACATGAGAAATAATATAATATTGTGTTTTGAAAAACATCGTTTAACCCAATCAGTTTGGGACACAATAAATATTGAGTATGGGAGAACCTCGACTACGAGACTTCATCAATTAACCCTCAAATTTGATGGTCACTAGAAGCGCCAAAATCAGACGATAAGGCAACATTTTACAATCATGTCTAATATGATTAGTGAATTAAGGGGGTGTTGGGCATGAGATGATGATTAGTACTTAAAAGTACATTTTTATTAAGGTTTTATATTATCATATTGCACTTAAAGTATCATTAAATTTCCTAACTTAAACATGTTTTATAATAACAAGTCTAATAACATAAAATATCTTTAATTTATGGTAAATGCTCATTTTAAATGCAGGCATATCTCACAATTTAAAGGATTGATTGATGTGTTTAACTATTGAAAGTGAAAAGACAAAGAGAGGGCTAAGCTTAAAGAAGAGTTGCTGATTCAATTCAAACTAGAACACCATTCGATTATCGGATCATAACTAGAGCTGTAGAACTTGGATTTAAGTTTGGTTTATATGGATAGATAGCTAAGACATAGGCCTAAAATTTTCATAAAGAGTCCAAGATTAAAAAAAGTCGTTTTCAAGTGCAAATTGTAGCAACAAAAGAGAAGTCAAAATCTGTTCTGTAGCCTAGACACTGTTCAGTGTTTAGTCAATATCTCGAGTTCTATAAGTCTAAATGAGCTCATTCTTGTTTTGTTGGAAAGCGGAGACAAATGCCCAGAACTGTTATAAGGACTATCTATTCAAATTCTGATGTTAGTAATGACGTTTTGTTCAGATAAGAAAATAATGGTTGGCACCAAGTCAAGAGGTGGCCACCCACTAAATAATTAGTCATCAAATCAATAGTTCTGAATTTTAGCCTATAAAAGGAGACATTTGCCATACATTTAGACATCTTGGTGTTCAGATCAAGATCAGTCTTTCTTTTTGTATTTTGTAATCTTTAATTTTTATTTTATGTTATATTAATCTCTTGTTTATGCTTTTCATTTCCTTTATTATACTTAGTTAACTTATATCATGTTTATGTTCTTATATTGTTTATTTATGTTTTTCTTTTTCATAATGTTTAGCTAAGCTAATGGTATAAGAATAGTATTATATAAACTCAACTCAACATGAACTTTAATGTTTGATACTAACATGTTTTGTATTTGTTATCTTACTCACTCTTAATACATTGCTTGTTAAATGATTAATCTAGATTTGTGTTGTACAACCCTTGGTACAACAAATACTTGGCACTTTAATAGCCTACTGTATAGTATTACTGACACCTGTGCTATGAAATGAACTTGATTTGTTGTTAAAATAATTTAACATCATGAATTCCTGACAATATTTAAAAGTATGGTGTTACTAAAATAAGATAATTAATATGATCATGTTAAAAATTTATAATGAACCATTAAGGATAAATCATCTTATTGGAACCTCCTTTGTGTGTGGTTTCTAGTTGATTAATAAAAAGAGTTTATACTATACTTATTTCTAATACTATTAGTGGATCCTCTAACCTTGACAATTGCTTTTATCTTTGATTAATACCCCCACCAATATCACATCTCAAAAGTTCTCTTCAACTCCTTTTCATTTATTGTTTATAATTTTATATAGTTCACCTCCCTGTGGTTCGACCTCGGTCTTGTTAGGTTATTTATTACTTAGACACTCCTGCACTTGGGATAAGACATCAATCTTTTGATCGTGTCAGATGACTGATGAACAACAAGTCCAAGCTGTTATCCGCTCTTTTCCAAGCAATTGGGAGCATATGCGTGTTAACCTTACCCACAATGACAATATCAAGACATTTGATGATGTTGCTCATCATGTCGAGCTTAAAAAAGATCGACTTCACGCTGAGAAGCCTGTAAATGAGGCTTTCATATCTGAGACTAAGATGCGTGCAACATATGACTCTAAATATAAAAAGGGTAATGGTAAGGGTCCTAAATATGGCAAGATAGGAATAGAAGCAAGTAGTAATGGACATAAGCGCAAGCGTGGAAAACATGGCGATAAGAAAGAAAACAATATGAATTGTTTCAATTATGGTGAACCTGGTCACTTTGCTTGTGATTGCACTGAGCCAGAGGTAATGTTTAACCACAATCATCCCTCTAACTTATACATTAGCAGTTGTTTAATGCTTGTTGAATCTATTCCTTTTTGGACTATAGACTTAGGAGCAACCGACCACATAACAAGGATTAAACAACCTTTGTGTGGAATTTTGTCGAATTCCAAAGGGAAAAATATACATATATATGGGGAATAACGCTTTTGCTATTGTGCTTGGAATTGGTACCTGCAAATTGGATTTACAGGGTATTCACATATTTTATTTTCATGATGTACTTACACTCTAGAAGTTCGACGAAACTTGTGTCTATTCTTGCGTTACTACAATTGGGCTTTAATATTGAGTTTCTTGATTGTTGTGTAAAAGTATATATGGATAATATTTTTTTTTGTTTTGGTTTTGTATTAAATGGTTTTATGGTGTTAGACACCTTTAACGTATCTATTAATGATGATACTTCTATTTATATTGTTCAAAATGCCAACACTACTAATAATAATGATATCATAACTTGGCATGTTAGATTAGGAAATATTGGGCAAAACCGATTATATAGATTGATAAAAGCTGGTCTTTAGGATCACGTACCAAAGAGTATTGCCTTGTTGGAACAACAACAAGATTACTATTTGGCAAAGCGAAAAGAGCGAGTAGTCCATTACAACTTATTCATTCAGATATTTATGGCCCAATAAATATGAGGGCAAGACATAGAGCAAATTATTTCATCACATTTATAAATGATTTCACATGATTTGGTCATATTTATTTGATCTCACATAAGTTTAAAGCATTTGATTGCTTTCAATACATTAATCTGGTAGAGAATAAACTAAGTACCAAGATAAACATTTTAAGAACTGATCAAGGACGTGAATACTTATTTGAATAATTTTAAAAAATTTATGATGAAAAGAATATAGCTATATAACTAACTATTCCTTATACTCCACAACAAAATTGTGTAGCAGAAAAGAGGAATATGACCCTATTTGACATGGTTAGGTCAATGATGACGCATGCTAACTTACCAATTTCCTTTGGGGGAGATGCATTATTAACTACTGGCTACATACTAAACTATTGCACCATCTAAATTTGTCTCATCCACCTTATATAAATATGGAGTAACAACAAACCTAATCTAGGTTATTTGCATCTATGAGGTTGTGCAACTTATATTCATAATAATTCTCATGAATATGGAAAATTTGGTCCTAGAGGGAAGAAGTGTATCTTTATAAAATATTCTGAACATTTCAAAGGATTTGTATTTATTGGGTGAAAAAGCTAATGGAAGAGTGATAGAGATTGAATCGGGTGATGTTATATTCTTATAAAAGGATTTTTCAATGGCAGGTGAGGTTAATAAAGATTTTCGATTATATGAAATGAAAAATCTAGATTATGGCGCAACAAGCTATTCAGGAAAGGACTTAGAAGAAACTTTTAATCCTATTGGAAATAGTGGGAGTGATATTTTGTTTATTCCTATTCCCATGGAGAAAGATCATGAGCAATCTCAACCTCGTAGAAGCATTCGTAAACCAATTCATCGTCGTCGATTTAAGATTGAAGGGGAAGCGTTCATGATTGCTCCACAAGATGATGAAGAGCCTAAAACATTCAGTCATGCTCTATTTGATCCTAAAACAAGAAAATGGATTAAAGCTATGAAAAAAAATGGAGTCGATAAAATGTAATCAAGTCTGGAACTTGGTCGATTAACCATCAGGACAAAGATCCATTGAAAATAAATGGGCTCTTAAAATTAAATGTAAGGCGGATAGATCAATAGAACATTATAAGACTTGATTAGTAGCAAAAGGCTACACTGCAGAAGAAGGATTGATTATGAAGACACTTTCTCACCAGTTGTGAGGATTACTTCAATTGACCTCATTTTAGCTATGGTCGCATATATGGACCTAGAGTTATGCCAAATGGATGTTAGAACTGCATTTCTCAATGGAGAACTAAATGAGGAGATGTATATAAATCAGCCTTAGGATTCGAGACTAAAGGACAAGAGTGCAAAGTTTGCAAGCTTAAAAGATCAATATATGCTATTAAGCAAGCTTCTAGACAATAGAATGTCAAGTTTCATCAAGCTATCCTTAAGAATGGTTTTACAATGATGGAAGAAGATCATTTCATGTATTTAAAAAGTTCTAACAATGTTTTATAATATTGTCTTTATATGTTGACAACATCTTAATAGCTAAAAATAGCAAAGAGATGATTGATACTATTAAAAGATGGTTATTATCAAAGTTTGAAATGAAAGACATGGGTGAGGCCAATTATGTTCTTGATGTGAAAATCATAAGAGATCGTGCTAAAAGGCTTCTAGGTTTAACTCAAGAGACTTACATCAAAAAGATATTATTAAAGCGCTATCACATGTAAGATAACAAACAAATGGACACCCCTGTTGATAAAAGTTTGAGTCTAAGTCATGATATGTGTCCCAAAAATTTAGAAGAAAAAAGAGAAAATGTCAAGAGTACCTTATGCTAATGTCGTCGGTAGGTTGATGTATGCAATGATGTGCACATGTCCTGATATATGTTATGTCATTGGATTAGATAGCCAATATCAATCAAACCCTGATCAAAAACACTAGTTAACCAAACAACATCTTGTGATTCTGCATAACAATCTACATACCTACCCTCTATAGTAGATAAGGCTATGTAGGATTGTTTATTACTCCTCCATAGTATTGCACTATCATTAAGTAAAAAAGCATATTCCAAAGTTGATTTGGATTGATCGACATCTCCTTCCCAATCAGCATTAGAGTAACCAATCAATCATAAGTTTTTCTTTCCTTGGTAACATAACATGTAATTCGAAGTTCCTTTTAGATATCGTAGAATCCTTTTTACTGCCATTTCTGATATAAAAAAGGGGCTCGTTTGGATATTAAAACAAAATGGAATAAAATAAAGGGGATTGATATAAGGGCGTGTTTTGCAAACACACCCTTGGCCTAAAAAAAATTGGGTCGGCTAGGCTAGAGGCCTAGGTCCAGCCCAACCTTTACTACTGAAATTGTTCCTGAGGGAGAAGATGATGAATAGTTTTTGAAATGACGTTGTTTTCTTGATTAAAATGGCTATTTTCAATTTTGCCCCAGAACTGCTAACATTTAACAATTAAGTCCCTATTCATGAATTTTTTTTAATTTTGCCCCTGGATAAAATGCAATGGACCCCTGCATTTCAACACCATTTACAAAATGGTCCTTGATTTCTAACTTAATCAATTTAATCCTTAATTAGCTCATCAACTTTTAATTCTTTGAAAATTACCCTTGGAAAAATCAATTAAATGCCCTATAGTATCCCCCGCCGTTTCACTTTGGTCCTTGGACTTTAATTTCATGCAATTTTGACCAAATTGACTCCTAAATTTAATAATTTCATCCTTAAACTTACAATTTGTGTTGTCTTAACCCAATTTTCAAATGTATTTATTATTTTTTTTAGAAATTTTAAAAATTAGGTTATGACACCAAAGACAACTTTAAACTTAAGACATTACACTATTGAAATAGCTTTTAAAAACTTGCCCTAGTATTATTTCATAGATAGTCTTGGAACTCATTTGGTTGTCAATTGAAATGATCTTTTCTTTTACACTCGCACATGCTTTCAAAACAACCTTAAATCATATCTAACTTCATTACCAAAACAATCAATACCTTCATTTCAACAATTCAATTAACAATATCATCATCATCTTAATGGTCAACTTAGTTTTGACCATTCCTCATGGATGTTTATCATCATGGCTATCTTTTTTTTTTCCTCATACCATCTTATTTGGTTTCCTTTAAATAGTCAACCAATGATCTAAACAAGTCAGAGTACTGACACTTCTAGCTTCTATTGTGACCATTGGTTAATAAATATCTTGACAATCAATTATATTTACACCATTATTTCCTTCCAGGTAAACTAATCAATCTAATCATTTTGATCATTAGTTTCATTGATGCCACTAACTCCTTTCGAATAACTAGTCTAACAAATATCTTGGTTATCAATACATTGATGTCACTAGCTCTTTTTGGATAACTAGTTTAATAAATATCATGGTCATCAGTCACACTAATGTCACTAGCTCTTTTGAGATAATTAGTCTAATCATATCCTGGTCATTATTCACATTGATGCCACTAACTCCTCTTTGGGCAACTAGTCAAATTAATCTTTCCATGACATATACATTTCAACAAATACTTATCAAATACATATACAACAAGTTCACTTTGTTGATCAAAATCTACATCTTATACATAAATGCATAATGCCATTTCCATGTAGCAGCCATCAGTATTCACCCCTAAATGAACCATCAATAACTCAACAAACCAGTCGCATTGACACCACTAGCTCCATTTAAGGCAGTTAGTCTAACAAATATCTCAGTTATCAATCACATTGACATCACTAACTCCTCTCAAGGTAACTAGTTAAATTAATTTTTCTATGACATATACATTTTAACAAATACTTATCACTTACTTATACAACAAGTTCACTTTGTTAATCAAAATCTACACCTTATACATAAATGCACAATCCCAATTCCATGTAGCAACTATCAGGTTTCACC
>Ga0325411_1009575_pt1 | contig 10323 bp, 10 predicted proteins | sample PopdelMetagenome_13_FD_206181 | JGI IMG/M metagenome (GOLD analysis project Ga0325411, IMG submission 206181) | Populus deltoides microbial communities from Bellville, Georgia, United States - Xylem-PdIQD-R4 | ecosystem: Host-associated > Plants > Phyllosphere > Stem > Wood/Secondary xylem...
TATTTTAGTGCAAACATGTTGCTAAATAATTTTAGCTATATTTAAGATCACTTAAAAAGAAAAAAATGTCAGTTTTCAAATCAATAGACCGACATCTTTATTTATAAATATCTAACAATGAGACTTAATAAAGTTTATAAATAATTAAATTAGATGAGATGTAATTAATATTATGAGTAAAATAATAACAAAATCACTTTATAGTCAATGGAATGAAATGGTTTGTGGAATGCATCAAACATGAGTGGAATTAGAATTTTACAAATGAGGGAGCCAATAACAGATATACCATGATACATATATAAATAAAATAAATAAATAAATAATAGTTATAAAAACATAGAATAATATGAAATGTTTTTTAAGATGGAAAAGATGCATATTGTTTTGTTTTTTCTTTCAAACATCTTAAACAAAACAAAAATATTATTAACAATTATATAAAAATATTTATTTCGGATATTTAAAAGTATAAAATAAAATCTTAAACGATAAAAGGAACTCCTAAATATTTGTTTGTACCAAATAATTTGCAAGATCGGACGGGAACGGAATTAAGTCTTAACAAGTATGCACAGCCCCACCTGCAATAACAATTTTCTTTTTCTGGAAATAAAATAAAACAAGAAATTAATTAGAAAAAAAAAGAAAGAAAGAAAGGAAAAACGGAAGCTGCTCTTGTTGGGTAGGTGGTGCCAAGTCGAACTCTCTCTCTCTCTCTCTCTCGCTCCATTCCTTTCTCTCTCGCTCTAGATTCACTCATCAAATCCCTGATCCGATCTGTAAGTTAGTACATCTCTTTCTCCTTCCTTTTATTTCCAATGCGCTCGATTCAATCCCCAGATTCCTAATTTTTTTTTGTATTGTATTTTATGTTTTGATCTTAAGTTATACTTCTCTAATTACAGAGATCTCTCTCTGATTTTGGCCTTTTAGATCTTTTTAGTTTTTGGATCTCGGTGTTTTGATTAGATCACAGCTCGAATTTTAGGTGTGAAATAGGGAAAATTGGAGGGCTAAATTGGTCTTGAAAATTTTTGTAGATCGTTAGGGTTAAATCAGTGGTAGTGGTATTTTAGATGGCTACGAATCCTCCATTTAACGTGATGGAGGATCAGACGGATGAGGATTTCTTTGATAAGTTAGTTGATGATGATTTTGGGCCCCCTAATTTGGATTCGGGCCCTAAGTTCACAGAGGGAAGTGATTCTGATGAGGCGAAAGCCTTTGCCAATCTCAGTATTGAGGATACAAAAGGTGGATTCGAGGGGAAGGTTGAAAATGATGGTGCAGGATTGGATGGTGTGAAGGCGGAGGAGAGTAATGCGTTGGAGTCAGTGAATTCGTTGGGCTTGTCTGATGGGGTGATTGAGTCAAATAATGATGGGATTGGATCAGAGGTTGTGCCTGAGACTACTGTTTGTCAAAGCAGTGGATCATTGAAATCAGGGGTTAAGGAAGTGGGGTGGGGTTCGTTTTACGCAGATTCTGCGGACAATGGGAATCACGGGTTTGGTTCGTCCTCTGATTTTTTTTATGATTTTGGAGGCGGTTCAGAAGATTTTCCTGCAAATATAGTTCAAAGTGCTAGTAATGTAGAGAATAGGGGTGGTGGAGGTTTGGATAATTCGGTCGGTTATGAGCAATATCAAGATGGTTCACAAGTTTATGGAGGATCGGTGATGGAGAGTGTGAATGGACTGGACTTGAGTAGCAGTCAGTATTGGGAAAACATGTATCCTGGATGGAAGCAAGATGCAAACACTGGGCAGTGGTATCAAGTGGATGCTTTTGATGCTACAGCAAGCATGCAAGGGAGCGCTGATGGTGCTTTGGGGGTTGAATGTGTGGCTGCTTCAGCCTCAATCTCTGATGGGAAAACAGAGTTTAATTATTTGCAGCAGACTTCACAGTCTGTGGTGGGAACTGTGGCTGAGACTAGTACAACCGAGAGTGTGTCTAGCTGGAATCAGGTTTCCCAAGGGAATAATAATGGTTACCCTGAACATATGGTATTTGACCCACAATATCCTGGTTGGTATTACGATACAGTGGTGGGAGAATGGCGCTCATTGGACAGTTACACACCATCTGCACAATCAACAACTGTTCAAACTAATGATCAGCAGAATCAAAATGGATTCGCATTTAGCAATCCTTATTCCCCAAATAGTAGTAGCATGAATGCTGAGTACGGACAAGCTGACAAGTATGGCTATCGGGGCTATAATAGCCAAGGCCTACATGGCAGCGGGGGTGAGTCTTATGGTAGCTACAATCAACAGGGTTTTAATATGTGGCAACCTCAGACTGCTGCCAAGACAGATACTATTTCGAATTTTGGTGGAAACCAGCAATTAGAGAATTTATATGGTTCAAATGTGTCCATGAACAACCATGTGGATCAGCAGAATGCTTTTAATTATTCGGGGACAGTTCCATCATATGACAAAGCAAGTCAAGGTTATGCTGAGGCTAACGGATTTGTTGGGTCACAAAGTTTTGTACATGGCGGGAACTTCAGTCAGAAGAGTAATCAGGAAACTGTTAAACAGAATGAACAAGCAATCTTTTCAAATGATTACTTTAGCAGTCAGAAACAAGCAAGTGTTCCCCATCAATCATTTCAGAGCAACCAGCAGTTTTCTTATGCTCCCAACACTGGGAGATCATCTGCTGGGCGTCCTCCGCATGCACTGGTTACTTTTGGATTTGGTGGGAAGCTCATAGTAATGAAAGATAGCAGTTCTCTTAGGAAAACATCCTTCAGCAGCCAGGTGAGGCTCTGAAACGCTCTCTTTCATAGTTCCTTTTCTCATTTTTTTGCATCACATTATGGGTGTTTCTCATAATTGATAATTTGGTAGCCAGAAGTCTTGATGAGAACGAGAATTAAAAAGTGCTTGAGATTTTGTGTCAGTTCTCTCATAAATTAAAAGAAACTATTTTTTTTAAAAAATTTCTCGAATGCTGGTATTATTCACGGGCTAAAAATGTGTACTTATTTCATGTGAAGGATCATGTAGGAGGCTCAATCTCAGTTATGAATTTGATGGAGATTATTTTAGGAAGTAGTGATAATGCTTCAAGTGTTGGAGGGGGCACTTGCAGTTATTTTCATGCTCTCTGCCAACAGTCCTTTCCAGGTCCTTTGGTGGGCGGAAATGTTGGAAATAAAGAATTGAATAAGTGGATTGATGAGAGAATTGCACACTGTGAATCACTTGGTGTAAATCAAAGAAAAGGCGAAGTATTGAGGTTGCTTCTCGCTTTACTGAAAATAGCTTGTCAGCATTATGGAAAACTTCGATCTCCATTTGGAACTGACAATTTATTGAAGGTAAATTACAAATTTCTTTTTCAATGTGTGTGTGTGTATCAGTCTGTATCTGTTACTTTTCTTTTAATTTGACCCTTGCAGACTTATGCTCTATGTCACCCATTTGGATTTGTCAGAGCTAATTCGATTCCTTTAACAAAGCAAGTACTTGTATGCATTTGTTTTTTGTTCTGTGACGAGTTAGTAAGAAAAAAACACTTTTGTAATGTATCTTTATTTTGATAGGTTAGTCTTTGGAAACATAAGGCTATGAAATGCCTCTCCCTCTCTCCAACCAAAAAGCCAGAAATAAAATTATCTCCTGTTGGATTCCCTGCTTTTCATGCTCTTGTGTGATGTTTTTCTAAAAGATGTTTGAAATGTCTCAAAATGGAAGACTGTTTCAAGCCCATTGGGAGTTAATTTACCTTGCTTATTTCAGAGAGACTTGGCTGGACATAAGTGAAAGGGCATGCTGCATGGGGTATCTAATTTCTAAACTAGAAAAGAGTAGGTGGTCTGGCCCACGTACGAAAGCATATGGGCTACTGGAAGCATTTAAGCAACCTGCATTTGGTGTCACTATAATCCAATTAATGATGCAACAAGTTTGTTGCGGGTTTATTTTCCTTCTCCTGATGTAGTTCCTAATATTTACTTTCTTGATATTTGATGTTACATCATTGAGTTTCACATCATCTCCTTACACTGTTATTTATATGATAAAATGGGTCCTTAATATTGTTGACTTGCAATCATATCTGAATAGCCACATATAGAAATGACTAACCTGGCATTTTGAATATCATTTGTATTTTTGTAGGAGAGTGATGCTCCAGAATCAGCAGTTGCAAAACTCTTTGCATCTGCCAAGAAGAATAGCACACACTTCAGTGAGTATGGTGCCCTTGACCACTGCTTGCAGAATATGCCCTCTGAAGGACAAATTAGGGTATCTCATATACTACTTTGCTATTTCTCACTATTGTATTGACATTTTATCTGTCTTGTAAAAGATTCTGATGTATGTACTAGGCAACTGCTTCTGAGGTACAACATCTTCTGGTTTCTGGTAGAAAAAAAGAGGCTTTACAATGTGCACAAGAAGGCCAGTTGTGGGGACCAGCACTTGTTCTTGCATCGCAGCTTGGTGATCAGGTTTTTCATCTATGTTACTCTGATGCCTTTGATTTTATTCAGATAATTTCGTGCACGTGGAAGATTTTCAGATATTTACTCGCTTCTCTCTCTCTCTCTGTTTGCATGTTTTTGGGGCTGGGTTGATACAGTACTATGTTGATACTGTCAAGCTAATGGCACTTTGCCAGCTGGTAGCTGGTTCTCCTTTGCGAACATTATGCTTGCTAATAGCAGGGCAACCAGCTGAGGTATTTTCCACAGATTCTAATGTACATGGTGGCTTTCCTGGTGATTTGAGTATCCCTCAACAACCTGTTCAGGTGAGATAGTGATGCATGAATTGTCCTACTATATTAAGGGCTGAATGCCTGTGCTATGTTGTGGATTCTTTGAGTTAAAATCACATATTTTGCTATCAAAAACTTGAGAGGATATTTTGTAGTGATGGAGAACCTTTGAGAATGAAGCCAAAGAGAAGAGAATTGTGTTTAGGATTTTGTTGATAACACTACCGACTGGCTATATCAACTGTGTTGTTTCACATAATGGGTATATTGTTAGCTCTCAAGATATAGAATAACTAAGCTTTCTCCTCAGTCCTGTTCACAAGGATACTGAATGCTTATAGGCTTTGATGTAGCTGTCATGTCACTGCCATCTTTTCAATTTGTAAAAAAATTGCTTGTAATTTACCTTTGCCACGACAAGCTCTTCCCTTTTCATTTCCTATCAAAAGCTGAAATTTCTAACCAGTTTTTATTGGTGTATAATTTTATATATGCTTTGCTATCAATTGCAGTTTGGGGCAAACAGAATGCTTGATGACTGGGAAGAGAATTTGGCTGTAATAACTGCAAACAGAACAAAAGATGATGAGCTTGTGCTCATGCATCTTGGAGATTGCCTATGGAAGGATAGAAGTGAGGTATCTATTTTCTTTGGTCCTTTGTTTGGTGCCTTCTATTGAAAATCCTGTATCCTGAACCTTACATGAGAGTGATTACTCAGATTACTGCTGCACACATCTGCTATTTAATAGCGGAAGCAAACTTTGAGTCATATTCAGACACTGCAAGGCTATGCCTAATTGGAGCAGATCACTGGAAGCATCCCCGAACATATGCTAATCCAGAGGCTATTCAGGTGCTCTGTTATTTTGTTCAACCCTTGCGCGCGATTACTTATGATTTATTTATGGTAGCTTATTATGGGATGGTTGCTTCCAATGCAAATGAACAACTTGTTCTGCACTTCTAGGCTGGATAGATAGGTTTTGGTTAATTATACAAATCACTGATCAGAATCCAATCTTCATGAGCAAAATCGAGAATGGTGACATTTTGGAATGTTTCTTGTGGTTTCAAACTCAACCTTTCTCTCTCGTATGATTTCACACACAGACTCTCCTTCAGTGGAATCTGACTTGATTAATTTAATGGGATGTATTGACAGAGAACTGAGTTGTATGAATACTCAAAGGTGCTTGGTAACTCCCAGTTTATCCTGCTACCGTTTCAGCCATATAAGCTCATCTATGCATACATGCTGGCTGAAGTGGGCAGAGTCTCTGATTCACTTAAGTAAGGGGATGGCAATTTTGAAGTAGGTGCTTTATATAATTTGTCCTTCAGTTGTCTGAATCTGGTGAATTTATTTAGGTATTGTCAGGCTGTTTTAAAATCCCTAAAAACTGGTAGAGCTCCTGAAGTAGAAACATGGAAGCTTTTAGTATTATCCCTTGAGGAAAGGATTAGAGCCCATCAGCAGGTAATAATTTATCATGAACTCTACTTTCTTTCTTTATTTTTTTGTTTTTCTGTATTCTGACCACGATCAAATATTCTATTTTTCAGGGTGGATTCACCACAAATTTGGCTCCAGGAAAGATAGTTGGCAAGTTGCTCAACTTTATTGATAGTACTGCACATCGTGTTGTTGGGGGCCTGCCACCCCCCGCACCATCAGCATCACAAGGAAGTGTGCCAGATAGCCATCACCAACTGGTGGCTCCCAGAGTATCAGGTAGTCAGTCAACAATGACCATGTCATCACTGATATCTTCTGCTTCAACAGAGCCCATAAGTGAATGGGCAGCTGATGGCAATAAAATGACAATGCATAATAGAAGTGTTTCAGAGCCAGACTTTGGTAGAAGTCCAAGACAGGTGTGTTATCTTCTGCAAGTTGAAATACTAGACTTAAATTGCTTGATGTTCATGTTAATTATATCTCGTCTTCTTACTGGCTTGTGGTAGGATCAGGCTGATTCATCTACACAAGGAACTCCTTCCAGCACACAAAGTAAGGCATCAGGTTCAGTGGGGTCATCTCGGTTTGGTCGTTTTGGTTTTGGATCGCAGCTTTTGCAGAAAACTGTAGGGCTAGTCTTAAGGCCTCGCTCGGATAAACAGGTAGATTGATTTTCATATGTGATTTCTATTGACTTTTTCAGGGAGAAACTATGACAATCTCCTGGTACTCTTGTTAACCATCATTTGTATTGTGACTGAAGGCTAAATTGGGTGAAAAGAACAAATTTTATTATGATGAAAAGCTCAAGAGATGGGTGGAGGAAGGTGTTGAACCCACAGCTGAAGCAGCAGCCTTGGCACCCCCTCCAACAACTCTAGGCTTCCAGAATGGAGGCTCTGACTACAACTTGAAATCTGCTTTGAAGAATGAAGTGTCTCCGACTGATGGGAACTCAACGTTTAAGAGTCCCACTTCAACAGACCATCCTTCAGGGATTCCGCCTATTCCAGCCAGTTCAAATCAATTCTCAGCTCGTGGGCGCATGGGTGTCAGGGCAAGGTAATTTTGAAGCCTTCTGTTTTTCTTCTCTAAATAATGAATATCGTGAAAGTTAGGATGCTTGTCAATAGAATTTTTGATGAATAGATAAAGTGAAGGTAAAGTTTTGTTTTATTTTACTAAGAATATGTGGTATGGGGGAAGAGTGGATTAGGGAAAACACACACGAAGGTTCTATCATATTGTTGTGGAATGCCCAGCAATATGGCTAATTCTTGTTATCCAGTTGGAACTCCAATGTACATTAAGTTCCTAAATCCTAATCTTGTCATCCAATTGAAATGGGTGGCTAAATTGATATAATAAGCTTTGAAGAAGATTTACTTGTCCAGGTTAAGGACTTTTGTTCCATTTTTTTTAAGTGATTTAATTAATACAAACTAATATCAATCATGGGTGTTTGATAGGTATGTTGACACCTTTAACCAAGGAGGTGGAAAACCAGCAAATCTGTTCCAGTCCCCGTCTGTTCCATCTGTCAAACCTGCTGTTGCTTCAAATGCGAAGTTTTTTGTGCCCGCCCCCGCACCCGCACCCGCACCCGCACCATCACTAGAATATTCTATGGAAGCTATAGCAGAAAACATACAAGAAGACAGTGCAACCACTGAAAAACCTTCTCCTTCAAATGATTATCCACAGCCTTCCACATCTTCATCAGCAATGGCTATGCAAAGATTTCCAAGCATGGATAACATTACGAGAAAGGGGGGTATGATAAATGGGAAAGACTTGGTTTCATCCAACTCACGACGAACAGCGTCATGGAGTGGGAGCTTCAGTGATTCATTTAGCCCTCCTAAGGTGATGGAATCCAAATCTCCAGGGGAGGCTTTGGGCATGACCCCTTCATCATTTATGCCTAGCGACCAATCCATGACCCGAATGCCAAGTAGCAGTAGTTTTGGAGATGAACTTCATGAGGTGGAACTTTAATTTGAGCAATGGAGATGTACATACCAAGTTTTGCTCCTTGTGGTCGATGCAAATACTTGGACGGGCTCCATCCAGCACATCCTGGAAGATGCTCAGTGGTGCTGCATCAGAATCGGGTCATGGAGAAGCAAAACATGTTTTCTATCAAAATTTCCACAATCCTTACCCCTCCCTCCCCAAAATGTATTTTCAAATGCAGATGGCGAATGTTATTACTGTAATCTTAAGCCTAGATTTTGTTTGAATGTCACAGTAGTTGCCACCATCAGAGGTTTGAGGAGCTGGTTTTTTAACCATAAATCAAAGAAACCCTGCGTTGGCACCATTGTACAGTTAGTTCATTTGTTCATTTGTTGGGAAGAGGAAATGTCAATTGGAAGTAGCTAGTAGAAAACCCCTCGGGCTCAGAGGTCTTTTCCAGGGGAAACATAGTGTACTCATTTTCCAAAAAAAGCAAACAAGAGTAAAATAAAACGTCTTTTATGTTCAATTGTATTCCAATGTATGCTTTCAGAAGTTGAATTATTGGTATGCTAAAACGTTGAGGGCTGCTTTGGGCCAAAATGGGCTAAGAATTTAAGTTGCATGCGCGAATGAACTGTTTTTTTTTTTTTTTTTCTTATAACATTTTATGGCAAAAGGTTTTGCCACTCTCATTTTCACTGTGTTAATGGATTGATGTCGTTATTTTTGTTCTTACAATCATCTTTATCCAAGAGTTCCATAAAATGCCCTTTCAATTTTCATATAGGGCTAAAAAATATGTTGTTTAGAAGTGTGGTTACCTTTTTAAATAATTGTGTGTGCTGAAATGTATTAAAATAAAATGATGTTTTTTTATTTTTTAAAAAATTATTTTTAAGATCAGTACATCAAAACGATTAAAAATATATAAAAAAATTTTAAATTTTTTAAAAATACAGTTTAAGTTCCATAAATAATTATTTATGAGCCCCTATTAATTTTTTTTTGAATTAGCTCCAGGGCCAAGGCCAAGCTAATTCCAAGGGTACACGGGCTCTCGACAAAGAATCATAACTAATTCCCGAGCTTTATCTAAATCTGATGGCGTACCTAGTAAAAGTCAAACCTGAGATCTTAAACATACATTCCAGGGTATTTCTCGTTTAGAAAGTGAATTTCAGAAAGTAAATTTTTGAATAGTAGATTGAATTTTAAAAAAGTAAATTAAAAAAAACTATTTTCTTGAAAATTACTCATTTAAAAAATTACTCATTTGATGAAAAGTAACTTTTTTAAAAAAGTGAATTTCAAGAAAATAAATTCCTGGAAAGTAAATTATTTTCTAATGTTTGGTAGTGTAAAAGAAAATAAATTGAAAAACACTTTCCAGTATTTGGTTATGTCATGGAAAATGAGTTAGAAAATAACTTATTAATTTTTTATTTTTCTCAAGTTTATTAAAATAATAAAGAACAAATCTTACAAATTAAAAAGTTGAATTAGAATGAAATTAAAAAAAATATATAATTTCATAAACTATCTCAAATAAAATAAATAATAATTAAAATAATAGAGATCACATCTAAAAAATAAAAAAATGAGATGAAGAAATTAAAATAATAATAATTAACATTTCATAAATTATTTCAAATAAAATAAGTAACGATCAAAATAATGAGAATCAAATTTGATAGATAAAATTTTTTAATAAAAAAATAATAAAGAAAAAACAAATAATAATTATAAAAATAAGGACCAAGATTAATATAAAAATTAAATTTTAAGAGATGAAATTAAAAATAAATATTCAAAACAAATATATATAGCAATCAAAAGTTTGAGAATCAAATTTGATATAATCAGCAAATAATATGACATTTTTAAATTTTTCACAACTTCCGGAAAGTATTTTCCGCTTAAATTTTCCAGGAAAACACTTTTTTGGAAACTAAGTCAAATTTTTCTTTGATTGGAAAGTGTTTTCCGTTGACCAACTTTTCTAATAGCAAACAAACACGGAAAAGTTTGGAAAGTAGTTTTCCAGAAACCGCTTTTCAAAAAACAAACACAGTCTTAATAATCTTGTGTTATTTTTATGAAAATCTCATTAGATTATAATTTACATATCAATGATAAGGAAATAAAATAAAGCT
>Ga0325411_1009576_pt1 | contig 10323 bp, 3 predicted proteins | sample PopdelMetagenome_13_FD_206181 | JGI IMG/M metagenome (GOLD analysis project Ga0325411, IMG submission 206181) | Populus deltoides microbial communities from Bellville, Georgia, United States - Xylem-PdIQD-R4 | ecosystem: Host-associated > Plants > Phyllosphere > Stem > Wood/Secondary xylem...
TATAAGCGTTCATGTAGGTGAGATCAAGGATTCGAAATCCTTGTTTATACATAATGTATTAATCGTCTGTGAGCTCTACATTATCCTGAAATTCCCCGAAACAAGAACAGGACAAAAAAAAAAAGACACGGAACTGCACTTTGCTATACCAAATTGCTTCCCAAAATGATTCGTACTTGATCCGGCCACTCACATCACATTGCCTTCCTCAAATATAGCAGACAACGGCCTTTCTTAGACTCTTGGTTCTATGGTTGCGCGGTGGTAATTCAAGGGCAGATAAATGTCTACAAGTTGGGGCAGATAAATGGGGGCTGAACGACAGCATCTCAATATCAACAATCATCCAGCCCTGCAATTGCCAATGGAGTTACACTGATACAAAATGTAACTTGATTATCTCACGGATGCACCGGTCATACTATCATAGGCTGTACGGAAGCGGAGACCTGAACCAATATGTCCTGATGTTGGGCACACCCAGCAGAAGATACTTGGACCCAAGACCTAAAGCATCCCCCACAAAAAAAATTGAGTCAGTTCATGAATTGACATGCAGAATAGAATTGTCCTGATCCTTAAGTGTCAGCTAAATTTATACTACTTTAACAAATCACACACCACACTCCCACAGCGGTAGCTAACCAGAATTGTCTAAACAGGCCAATTTAGCCAAGCCACAGGGCCTTGACACGGTAAGATTAGTTGTGCAAACATAAACCATACCTAAGAAGCTCAAATTGGTCCAGACAGCTGCCACAGCTGGACATGGAGCAATTAAGCATAGCCTGTCTCTAGAGTGGGTTACTTTTCTAGCTTTAGTGGTTCTCCAATTCGATGAGCTACTTGCAGCTGATGTGGTTGAACCAAATAGGTCTTGCAATTGATGTGGTTGAACCATTTAGCTTGACACAATAGAAAGTCCAAGTTTCAAGGACGTGGAGTATGTGGAGACTAATAGTTTTCATCAAGAAACCAAACAACTTGAATTTATATCCACTTTGAATAAATGTAGAGTGCTTCAACCAAGACGAACACTAAAACATCACACCCAAATCAACTCAAATGATCACTGCTAGCTGTCTACATGATCATGACTGTGTAAACACGTTGGGATGCAGGATGCATCTACACAGAAGCAGCAACCTGAAAGCTATAAAATACATTCAAGCCTTCTCATGTTCCTCAAGAGATTAAATCAGTGTCATTTATCGAGAAACGACAATAGGGGAAAAGTATCAGCACAGAGGAGATGAAAACCAACTATGGTAAAATTTTCCAAGGATGCATCATGTCAATCACAAATTTTTCAGCCAAGAAAAAAAATAAAGAAAAGGGCACAATGTTCTCACCGTTGTCAGATTTTCATAAGCGCCCACATCATATGGGTGCTTATAGACATGCCCTCCTTTCTCTGCTAGCCACATAGCTCTCACCCCTTCATGGTACTGTCAAGATACCATAAAAATTTAGGAATAAATCGGATATTAGAAAAGTTATGAGACAATAATTTATTAATTTCCAATAACCTCGATAGTGGTTTTGTTTTGCAAAATGAGGTACACATGCCAACCCAAAAGAACACCAAGTGCTGCACTTAACAGAACTAGCAACAGCCCAGAAATGACCTGCAATAGTAAAGTGATGCGCTGAGTTTAATGTATTATGTACTAGCAGAAAAAATGAGATTTACGGGGACAAACATACATGCATATATGATTTGGAAAAGAATGAAATTTACAGGGACATACATACATTCATATATCGTTCAGAAAAGAATGAAATTTAAGTGGACATACATATATGGTTCTGAAAGAGTCACCACTTTGCAGCTCATCCTTTTGAGGGTCAACAGTTAGACTACCAACAAGCAAGACCTGAAAATTTTAAGCGAGGAGAATTGTAAAGAAAATGAATTTGTAGACTTTCTCTGTTGTCATCCACCAACTGCAGTTCAATAGTGTAAAAACTTGAGAGGGGAAAGGTGGAATGCCATATGAAATAAAGGCAATGACAACCAAACAATTAAAAGCTAAAGTTACAGAATGATAAAGAAACAGTACAATTCTCAAGAGAACATGCTCAAATGATGTTGGACATAAACAGTTACATACCAGGGAGTAGATGCATGCTATTACAGCATACGCGACGAAGACGAAGAAGACCTTATAGTTTGCGTGGCCCACACAATTACTTATCCAAATGCAATGATGGTCCTTACAATCAACAGGTGGCACTTTAACAGATTAAAAAGGACATTTGAGATAAGGGATGAATGAAAACTTAGATCATGCGTACCATTCGCAACACGCATCTTCTGCAAACACGGCAATGATGAGCACGTGGAGGCTTGAAGTGAGAACACTTCTGGCAAAATCTCAAGTCTCCTCCCTGCAAACATCCACCGAAGTGTCATATATGGGAAGCCAGGGCTCGAGTTTCTCACTAATATAGAAAATCACCTGCTTTCAAGAAATGTTGCAATTTCAGGTTTTAAGTGCATTTGTATGTTACAATGATCAGTTCACAGGTCTAAATAAAGAAAACAACTAATTGAAAATATTCTTTCTGTTTCTATATGTATTTAACATGCATTTAACCACACGGCAACAGTGACTATTAAACTTTAAGCCATCTGGCATGAAATCCAGAAGGATGTTAGGCCGTAACCACTAGGTCACCACTCATCCATCCTCAAAATCATTTGAACAGAGCAGTATCTTATTCTTTTACAGGCATTTGAATTAGATATGGGAAGAGATTAGTCAACCACAAAGAGAATGAGGCGACGAAAACTATAGTTAGTAAAGTCATGATGGCATTCTATTTCCAGAAAATGAAATCAGACCCTGAAATATCCATCAACTCAGATGATGTATCAAAATCAAGCATCCAGGTACAATGTAAATGGCTTCAAACAAAGGAAGTCGAACTTTTTAGCTCATAAAATCAACATTGCAAAAAGAAAAAAAGGACAGTCGAATATTTCAACGCACAAAATTTTCAAACTCAATTAGCTTCCCAAACATCAACTTCTGGGAGCCAGACAACAAGCATAGTCAACAAGACTTGTGTGTTAACACCTCGACTCAATTAGACATATATACACTTACTTGTCCACCGTAGGAATATTGCAGCAATCAAAATCAGTTGAATAGCAATAGACAACATTCATTTAAGCTACCAATCCGTTTGGCAATAAAGAAAGTTGCAACATTGACGCCATGTCCACACCTTATATATACTATTACATTTACAACTTAACTAACAGAGAAATCAATGAAATTAACAGAAACAGAACAATGGCATGGAAAATTCCAAAAGGGAAAGTCCTTTGTTACTCTACTTTGCGTTTGATCTCGTGGACTGGGTTATCAGAGTCTTCGACATCGGGCATGAAAGAGGGAGGGACCCGTCCCGGATCCGTCAAGATAGCGATGGCATAGTTAAAAACAGACATGAGAGCAAGAGCTGTGAAAACGACGGCGTTCATGATGCCTGGGGAAGACATGAGACCGAACCAACGGTCTATAAAAACAAAGATCGTGGACAAGTAAATGTAAAGTATGGCTAAAACGACGACGGTTACCGGAAGGGAGAAGCTGAGGGGTCGCTTCATCGTTTGGAGGCAAGGAAACCAAAGGCACCGGCGTTGAAACGACGGCGCCTCTGGGAAGGGATGGGAAGGGAATGACTAAAATAGGACAGAGTTGAGGAGGTTGGTGACGGCTTGCTTCTAATTTCTAAGATCGTTGCCGTTTGGTGTCTTTGCTTTTACTACTCAAATGGCCACTGCCTGTTTGGCGTTCACAAAGCCCTTTTCTTTCTTTTTCCTTTTTCATTCAATTGTATATAAACCTTATTCAAGTATGTTAAACATGTTTTTTTCTTGTTAAAATTTGATTTTTTTTTAGTTAAAAATAATTTTTTTTATATTTTTAGATTGTTTTTTTTATACCATTATAAAAAATATTATTTTAATATATTTTTAAATAAAAATATTTTAAAAAAAAACTACAACCACACTCTCTAATATTTTCTTATTTTTAACTTAAACATATGATTTATTTAAATTAATTAATTAATTTTTATAATGTTAATTAATTAATTTCCTTCAAAAACAAATTCTTCTTAACAAATTAAATTTTCTCATCTTACTCACTTCTCTTTTATTTATTTTATTTATTAAAAATAAAAGATAATTTAAATTAAAAAGAATATGAATTGAGAGAGGGGCCGAGCTATAAAAGAATTAATTAATTTTGTTGAAAATAAGTGTTAATTTATAAATTAATAGTAAAGAAAAGGATAGAAATTACTTTGGTGAATTTGATTTTGAATCCCTTATCTAATGTAAGAAAACTCCAATCTAATCAAAATCTTATTGGTTAGAAACTAAATTAATACTGCTTGAAAAACTATTTGATATCTTAAACATTTACAAAAGAAACCAATTTAAATGGTAATACAAGGAAAATCAAATATTGGATTATTAAGGAAATAAATCATAAAAAGAATAATTCAATTTCAATATATTAAATATATATATATATATATATATATATATATATATATATATTTATGAACCCTTTTTTTAATGGCATCTTTTACGCTGTCTTTCGACCTAACAATGGAGTTTCCACAAGTATCATCTTTTTTTATTTTTCTTTTTTCTTTCTTTTTTTTTTCAAATTTATTTCCCCCTCAATGTAATAGATCGAAACACCTCATCTTGAGGGCGGAGAATGGTGGTTGTGTGAAGAGATCAAAGATACGTGTGATTTTGGATTTCGAGTTTTTTAAGTAATTTTGAGAGATTTTAAATAGAAAAAAAAATAATAATAACACAATTAAAAACTTATTTAAAAAAAATTTCAAAGCTCATGTCTCATCTGTTACTTCTTAAAAAAAATTATGGTAGAGATAATTTTATTAATTAAAAAAACTGTTTTAAATTTTGAATTTTAAATAAATAAATATTATCTTAAATTTAAATAAATATTATTTTTATAACAATTAAAAAATATTGAAACTAATATTTAATTATTTTTAAAATATTATATTTTTCATATTATTTAATTTAATTTAATTTTTCAAAATACTAATTTATTTTCTTGATTTATTTCATTTTTTCTCAATCCTTATTCTTTCCTTTTTTAATAATGACTCGTGTGGGATAAGAAAGTAGTCTCATCATCACTTTTATAAAAAATAAATTTCATAAATTTAAACTAAATAGATAAAAGTGAAGGTGGAGTATCTAAATAGGAATTAAATAAAAATAAAATTTAAAGTGCTAAATATGAGGATTTTTCTTTTTGCCATTTTTCAATTTCAGCACACTTTTTTACCATATAATTAACACAAAATAACAACCATGTTATATTTTTTTCAATGTATGTTTTGAAAATCTATTTTAGGTACTGAATTTGTTTGCAGTTTCATGTTTTGGATAAAAAAAACCTTAAAATTAAAGATAAAAACTTGTGCATATTTTGATTTCCTCTTTTCTGTTTCAATATTCCCGTGGAGAAGGTACAAGTAGACATGTATTATTGGTTTTTCTTAAAGATATATACACAGTAAACAATAAATTTAATTTTTTTAGGTTATAAGGATTTTATTAAAACAAATCTAGAATTGTTTAGTATTTATACATAGATTACTTGAAAATTAGATGTTCTTTTTAGCTTTAAATAATTATTTTAAAATTGAATTGTCACAAACCACATGTTTTTCAAATACTTGATTTTTAATGGTAACCCACACGAATTACGAATAAGAAATCTTTTAAACCTTTTTAGAGGAGATAAATTGTTTTACTTTCGAGTTCTAAGTCTTTTTTTGTGTTTCGGGTATTTCTGTAACTAATGTAATTTTTTTCTATGCATGGAAAATAAGAGATATAACATTTTATTTATAGAGAAATCTGAAAACCCTTGAAATAATAAAATATCAATTTTCTTTTTAAATAATATCACATATATTATTTCAGAATAATTTTAAAAATTTATCCAATCAAGTTTAGTCATTAGTTTCTAAAACTTATTTACAATCAAATCACACTTAATTAATTATCCTATTTTAATTGATAATTAATTGTTCTTATCTGTGCGATCTATTAGATTCCATAATAAGTTGACTCAAATATAAATCATGATCCTGAATAAAATAGAATTAAATAAATTAAACGATTAAATTTATTATCAATTCAATAATTAATTGATTTATATTTGAAGATCAAGTATAATATTTAGAAACTTGTCATGATCCCTTGAATATTAAAATAATCATAAGTGGTTTGTATTAATCTTTCGATGGTCAGTTTTTTAATATAATTAATATTTCTTCATCAATAATGTTCTGATTTAGACATTTATAACATAGAGCATGTATGCTTTGTTGAGTCATTTTTGTTCTCAACACTATAATTATCGATTCTTTGAATAAGATTTGAAATTCTTTTCAAATCGTTTTTCACCATAGCTAAATATTTCACAATCAATACTATTTGAGAACATATTAAATATTTTTTTTAATTCACATAGGGTGAGGAACCCTCTTCTTATTACTCAAATACTTTTATATAATTTATGCTATGTCCAATATTTGCTCACATGTTACTCTTGATCAGGATAATATGTAGTCAAAATTGAAGCATAACATTTTTTATATAAAGATAACTTAGTGATCTTAAGTCTAATGATTACTTACACAATTGTCACACTAACCTTTCCATAGACATAGGTGATCTATCTGTATGTAATTTTCATGTGGGTTAGTTAAGTATACATTTCATCTGACAAGCACCTACATATTAGTTTTAGATATACTTCATTTTTATTTTATGAGAGCAATTATTTATATATATAAATATATATAAACGATTAGTTTCAAAAACTTTAATTAATATCTAGTCTTAATAAAATATTGATAATGAACATTTAAAAATAATATTTTAATATAATATGATTTTCATAATTATAATATTTTTTTTAGAGTATTTTTATCTTAAGAATTTTATATTTACTTAAGATTTATTAATTAAATATAAATAAATATTAAAAATAAAAAATATATTATAATTAAATCATCCGCTAAGGTACGTATTGACTGCCATATATTTCATGCAAAGATATTGGTCAGAGTATAAGGAAGAAATTGAGCTGACATCGCATTGTCTGCTAGGTTGTACAATATTGTAAAGCCATGAAATGAAATTTCCAATAAAAGAAATTATTATTTTTTCATTCAACAACGATAGCCCGTCTGACAATCCTAGCTAGCTACTAAAAATAAAGTCCAAATCCCACCCACCGATCTCTTTTTATGGGTTGTTACAGATTGGAATTCAAAGAAATTATCATGAGCTAAGAGCACTATTGTACCCTTCAGGCCAGCTGAAGGAACACTAAACAAGGAAGGAAGAAAAAAAAAGATTAAAAGAATGGGTAGACAGGTTACTAAAATCGAAAGAAAAGGGCAAAAAAAAAAAAAAAACAAAGTACTCGGGGCAATCGGTGGCAAAAAGAAAGAGAAAAGAAAAAAGAATTTTAACACTTGGGGAGATCAGAAGGTGGAGGTGGCAGCTTTTGGCTCGGCCGTTTTCCGTCATTGACCACCCAAGCCATCTTCAGGCCCCAGCTGGTGTGTACCTCCAAATGACAGTGCATGAACCAAACTCCTGCTCATCCAAAAATCAACAAGTGAGACATGTATTTTTTTTAATTTATTTGAATATTGAGATATGGACGCTGTTTTGCATATAACTTAGAATTTGTAAATATTCATATTCTATATTATAATCCTTTCAGATTTGAAACTTTTGTGCTATATTATGATTTGCATTAGGTATAGTATATATCTTATAATAAATTATAAAGCCCACCTGGATTGTCAGCAAGGAACCGTATGGCGACCCACCCGCCAGATGGCACACCAACAGTGTTCCTCTCGGCAGGGTCAACAAGGTTGAACTTGACAGGGTCCTTCTTGGGGTCAAAGTTGCCAAAACCCTGACCAACCACAAAGATGTTGAAGCCATGGAGGTGAAGAGGGTGACTCTCTGCACCAATAATGCTGGTGTCCTGCATCACCAACTCCACGCTAGTATTGAAAGGAAGCACCACCACCTTGGTTCCTTTGGCAGTCATGATATTGCTAGGCGGTGTCCCTGTATAGTTGAATTTGAAAGGTGGGTTGGTAGGGAAATCAGTTGTGTACACGCCCTTTGACCGGTTAAGGAAATGAGATTGCAGGAGGGCTATATTTGGCTGCACAAATGACACATTGTTGACGGAAGCTGCAAACATGGTGTTATTAGGTCCTTGGCAGGTCTTGTTTTGTGAGCAAGGGAGTGATCCTAGACCTATTGTGAAAAAGAAGCGTCTGTCAACTTTCTTTGGGACCTTAGCTGGGAATCTTGCATTGGCCAAGCTACGGATTTTCTTGACAAACTTTGTGGCAAAAGTTGTGTCATTAAACACTGGAAGTGACGGTTTAAGAAGAGGGAGTTTCTTGTTCTTGCTTTTGGAGTTTGTTGCAGAAGGGTTCTGGTCATATTCGAGTATTCCAGCGGTGGTTGTATTGTCAAAGGAGCCTGGGCCGGTGGCATATGGCCTAGCGGCCATAAGAAAGGTGGAATTAGGGGCCTTAGCTTTGGCCATGAGTAGAACATTGGTGGTTTGTCCAGGGGTGATGAGTACAATGTGGGTTTTAAAGGGTTTCACGTAAACTGCGTCAGCTTCAACCACAGTGAGGCTGTGGTTTGCAATGCTGAAGAAGAGCTCGTCGTTAAGTGCAGCATTGATTAAACGAAGGAGATAGGTTTTTCCTGGCTTCAACTTGAGCTTGAATGTATCTGCATGAAATATATAAATTGGTTTGATTTTTAGCTAATCCCGAGAGTATTTACTGCACTAATTTATGGCGTCCATACTCTTGCAATTTGCTACTATTATGGGTACAAATTAGTACCTTTGGCTGAACAGTTATACAAAAGTCCAGGATGACCATTAATGGTGAAGGCATCAGAAATATTTGGCGCTCCTCCTGTTTTCAAGGCTTGGCTGATAATTTTCTCCGTATCTGCTTTCCACCATTCTCCTGTAATTTCAGTTAATTTACGAAGTATTAGAGATAAATGAATGGATATGGAAATTAATTAATACAATACGTGGCTAAGTTCTCATAAACATGCAGTCATGATGAATTACCAAAAATGATAGGGACTTCTTTGTGAGGTTGTGGAAATGGGTAAGAAACGCCTTTCTTAGGGAGGATGACAATGGGTCCATAAAGGGTAGCTCTTAACCATGAAATGTGAGCATGCCAGAACAATGTCCCTCTTTGTCCAGTAACTGTGAAATTGTATACATAGCTCTGTCCCGTTTGAATTGGGCACTGTGTTACGTAGGCAGGTCCATCTGCCCATCCGCTCCTTAGTTGCCTGATTCCATGCCTGCTCTCCAAATTCATATCCACAACACCGATCAGATATTTCAATCAAAGAAAGAAAATTAAGTGCTAATATCTACAAAACTAAAGCTAACAGTAATGGGAGGCTTGATTAGGCTTCCATACCAATGGAGTGTGACATTGTATTGGACATGGTTAACGACCTTGATCAAGAGCCGATCCCCTTCCCTTGCTATGATTCGAGGCCCAGGGATCTGACCATTGACAGTAACGATGCTCTTTGTCCGGCACAACCTCGTCACATTTTGCAACTTGATCTATACAAAGAAAGAAAGAAAGAAACACAACGTAGATTTTGAGTCTAACATCAACTGATAGGCAGATATATAATCAAGAGGCTAATATTATTAACAAGTAAATGGTAAAAGCAATCGAGTACGTAATACATACGTCAAACTTGTAATGTCTAGTAATGCCTGCATGCTTTGCAACTACCAGCTCAGAGAAAATCCAAAGAGCACACAACGCAGTGACTAAAATCCTCAAAAAGGCAGAACCCATTGCGTTCCCTAGCTAGCGAGATTCTTAATTTTAATGGAGAATGGGAGAGCTAGTAAGGGAGAAAAACTGGTGTGAGAAAGCTGATGATTCGATGCAGAGAAAGAGCTGGTTCTGATGCTTATATAGTCAGTGAAGAAAAAGGTAGGTTTGTTAATTAGGTGGCTGAGATCAAGCTTTTCTTGCAGGAAGCCATTGCCTTCAGCTACAAATTGCAGTTCTGGTCCGACTGGCAGCTGGTGAGGCTTAACTTTAGAGTGATATTTAAGCGAGATAATGAAGTGCTAGTAATATTCTTTAACGGTTTTTTCTCAAGAGAAAATTCCTGAACAGCCACTTGGGTCATGC
>Ga0325411_1009580_pt1 | contig 10321 bp, 5 predicted proteins | sample PopdelMetagenome_13_FD_206181 | JGI IMG/M metagenome (GOLD analysis project Ga0325411, IMG submission 206181) | Populus deltoides microbial communities from Bellville, Georgia, United States - Xylem-PdIQD-R4 | ecosystem: Host-associated > Plants > Phyllosphere > Stem > Wood/Secondary xylem...
AAAAAATTGTTGCTTAATCAATGCTAAACTTTAAAATCGATTAAAAGTCAGATTTGACACTTCTCTGAAGTACCAATGGTTGCTTAATTAATGATAATAAAAGTTGTTACTAGATTAAATTTGCTTCATTCATAGTCTTCAACTTTAAAAGTTGCAACTAGCACAAAGATGTTGTCCTTGATAGCCAAAACAGGCTTCAATAGTTTCCATAATAAAAAGAAAAAACCCCTTCAGCATGATTTCTTGGACAAATGGCCGAACCAAATATGAAATCGCAAATGTTCAGTTACCAATTCTTATAGTATTATTAAACAGTTGACAAGCTAATTCTTGTATAAGCTCAAATTTTCAAATTACTAAATCCACTACCTGAAGAATGTCAGCAAAACTTTTCCTCCTCGGACCAAGCCTGGAGCCCTGCAATTTATGACTATCTGAAATTCTATCAAGCCACTCGGCCGAAGCATTCCTAGTGAGACAAGTTGTATTTGAATTCCTCAATTCTGTCACATCATTGTCGACCTTATGCACTGAAAGTCCCGGCTGCATTGAAAACAGCGAAGAACGATCACTATCATCAACCACCTTATTATTCCTCAAGTCCCCAATACCTCCAAATGAAGATCCAGAAGACTGAAACCTTTGTGCAACACGCCAATCCTCCTTGGACAACAAGGGTGGGGGCAATCTTGGATTAATGTTATCATGAGAATAGTAATACAAAAGATAAGATGGGTGCGAGCGAATCTCATCTTCAGCCAAAACCACATTGTTACTAACACTGTTGACGTCACTCAAGTTATAGTTCCTAAAAAGGCTTCCCACGGCACTTAATGATCCTTCAACAGTGGGTGGAGCACTACAACTCCTATATATATCAAGATCCTTTTCTATGCGTTGATTACATCGCTGTGATTGTAGAATCAATCCCAGTTCGCTCTGAAAATCATCTACTGTATGTGGCTTGTTTATATTGCCGCCCCCAGTGACCATCTCTCAAAGAAACTGAAAATCAGCAGAATACAATAAATAACCAAATAAATAATAAATAAATCCAAACTTCCACACTAATTCTATGTTTAATTGCAAAAATGTTTTTACAAAATTCATTTAAACAAAGAGGGGTCAAGCCTGGTGAAATTAAAAATCCAAACTTTAACACTAATTCTCAGTTTGGTCGCTGAGAAAATTTACGAAATTCATTTTAAGCAAAAAGGGGTCAATAAAATGTCACATTTAGCAAAATCAGAATTTCTGAAACTTAAGATTTTACGAAAAAAATAAACAGAGTGTGTGTAGTATTTTTCAAACAAAGTAAAATTAACAATAAAATAGTACTTTATTGCAGGAACATGACCAGGCATGTAAGAAAATAATACCCTCGTAAAAAGAAAAAACTAAAATCAAGGCCCATTACCTATATCACATAAGAAAAAAATCAAAGCATTAATTAAAAAAAAAAACTGAACTTTAATCAAAGCATTTACGTATTTAAAATCAAGACAGAAGAAGCTCATAAAATTTGTTCCTTTTCTTTAGCGTTCTTTCTCAGCAACCAAAAAGAGCTTTGAAAAATTAAAATCAAACAACAAAATTATAAATTGCATCATGATTAAATACCTTCACAATGAATCTCCACATCAATGGAAAAAACTGGAACCTAGAAAAAATAAATAAAAAATCAACGATAAAATACACGCATGTGACTTTTTTAAAAAGAATCTAAAACAGACATGAATAAAAAACGAAACTTGGGAGGGAAAAGAGGTTACGCGTCAAACGATGTCGTATCAAGAATTGATAAAAGCTTCGTGATCAACGAAAGGTAATTAAAAAATGTGACACAAAAGAAAATAGGAGGTGATTTACAGAGGGAGCGAGAGCATGGAAAGAGGAGATTCTTTCGAAACGGTCACTTTTTTGTTTCAATTCTTTATTTTTTTATTTTTATTATTATAGAGAGCGAAAAGGAGAGGGGATTGTGAGGACCGTTGATCGATAATGGACGTGTTGAGCTGTGATAATGGACATGCCACCATGTCAACAAACTTGCCAACATATACATACACATACATCGAGTCTTGACATCTGTTAAGCCCGGTTTATTTTTACAATTGAAAAGTATTTTTTTATGTTTTTTTATTTTAAATTATTTTTTTTTATATTTTTATATTATTTTAATATATGAATATTAAAATTAATTTTTAAAAAATAAAAAATATATTATTTTAATATATTTTTAAATAAAAAATATTTTAAAAAACAACAACAATAAATATAACACACTATTAAATTAAATATACTAAAACGTCAGTCTACACTTTAGCTTCGCCGGCCAAGTTTTTTTTGCTATCCTCGATTTCTATTTTTTTTTAATTACAACCTTTAATGCTCTGAAGAATTTGACAAATTTTTGTTAAGAATAGAAAAAATTAAAAAACCACAGTATTACCATAAAAAAATGAATCTTATTCATTTTTTTTTTCAATTGATATGTTTTATTTTCGTTCCTAATTTATCGATTCAGTAGTATTTTTTAAAAAATATTTTGAATTTTTTGTTCTTCTAAATTTATTCTCTATAGCAAGTGAAAAATAATTTTTAATAGAAAAATTATTAATTTCAATATAATTTATCAGCATAAGGTTATAGATGTGATTATTTTCGGTTCGGTTTAATTTTATCAAAAAAAATCAAATTGTTTTTTTAAATTGAAACCGGTTCAAACCGACCAGTTTCGGTTTGGTTATTTTAAAAAAAAAACCGGTTTGACTAGATTTTTTTTATTTGACTCAGTTTTTTCCAATCTAGCTCAAGTTTTTTCTGGTTTTGCTTGGTTTTTTTTGTGTAGCTTGATTTTTTTCTAGTTTTTTTATTTAAATTTGATTTGATTTTTTTAATTTCAGAATTATAAAATCAAACCAAACTAATTAATTTTTTAAAAATTTTAATCAAATCAATTTTTTTATTATTTATTTTCATGGTTTAATTAGTTTTTCGAATCACCCAACAAGGGTCACATGAAAACTACAAAGTCTCACGTCAATTAATCCTTCTTATGAATATTTTGCGTTAGGTCACATCATTGATTGAATTGATAAGGACCCACCTTATTTTTTGTTTTTTTTTACGAGACCTCGTAGTTCTTGTCCTTGACAATACTTAGGTTGCATTCAAATCTGGATAATAAGATAATAAAAAAAAACATCCAAGTAAAAAATATATTTCGTTTTAAATTTAAAATAAATATGTTTGTTTGATAATTTTTTAGTAAATTTTTATAGTAAATATAAGATAAAAATAAATTCATCTCTATCTCCACCGTTAAATACTTACTTTAACCTATGCAGCATCACTTAATAAAAAACCAAAATCCAAAATATATAGGTAACTTTAACTATGATCCAAGACCTCCACTTAAAAAAAAAAATCAAGAATAAATAAAATATATTTATTAATTATACTTTATAAAATAAAAATTAACTTCACTTAAAAAAAAAAAACCTCAAATACAAAATAAAAATTATTTAAAACTGTTTTATACATACATAAAAATTTTTTAAAAATATATTTTATAAAATCTCATTAATTTTTGTCAATGCTCCTTGACCCTTAACCCGGGCTCTCTGTGATATGAATCAAAGCCATGCGCTCTGACTAAACTCAAACTTGTGCATTATCCCATTGTTGCAAACAGCTCGTGCATGCCAACAAGGTGAAATCTTAACAATGGTTGCTTTGCAGTGAAGATGCGTCAATACTAACGATGCTAGGAACTCCAACACAAAATTAAACTTGTATTTCCTTCAAACTCACAAAAGCATCACAAAATTAACTGTAGTGGCTTTGAAACAAAACGCCCCTCTGCGCAATTCATCACAAAATAGAGGAGAACAGCAATACCAGGAGCCGGCAGTGTAACGAGTTCATCAAAAAATTTGTTTTTTTTTGTTTTTATTATTGTATATTCCTCAGAATTTATCTTTCTTTTTGCCGCATGTGAGATTATTTATACATAGCTGAAATCAGCAAAAATATGGGCCAATCTTCTTTTCTCTATGCATGGTTTTTTTTAAATAAAAAATTGATGACCAAAAAGATAATTGATACCATAATTCACAAGTTAACCTCATTTTCAATCATTTCACGAACTTCATTAATGACCAAATATGCTTTGTGACCACCAATCACTTCTGCCTGTTTCTTGCTATCCTTCCATAACTGTATAACAAAGAGAAACAGCTTTAGGAAGGGAAGTGAAGATGGAAAACATTGAATCTAGAAAACATACAATCAAAATAATTTACCTGAATAGTTGGCATTTTCTGCACAGATTTTGCAGTCCACAACACACAAATACATGAAAAATAGAACAATTAAGTGTTAATCACAAGTGCACGGATATATGTTTTGCTGAAGCAAGCAGAAAGTGTGGGATTAAGGAAGCTTCTATATGCCTGTGCACGTTAAAAGTTTGTGAATGGAATAGCCTAGGAGTGGAATTTATGACTACAAATAACCAGAAGAGCGTGATCCCAACCATTCAATTATTCACCAACTAGTTAATGTTTAATGTGGTTAGGCAGAACCTAGAGAACGAACAATTCCAACCCCTCAAAGTAAACTTAAACTAAATTTTCATGCTTCCTCCAACTCAACATCTACCCCCTTTCCCTAATTGATTTTATATCTCATTCTATCTAGGAAAGAAAAACATTTAACTGTTTAGTTGCAACATAATTTAATTGTCCTGACTGTTCAATATAAAATTAGAAACAAGGAAAATTACAGAAAATATAGACCATATGTAACTATGAGACTTACAGTAACCCCTGCACGAGCAACAAGTTTGTGTGGGATATTATTAACATTGACACAGTAAAACCGCAATCTGCATTGGTGAAGGAAAGTTCTGAATAATTATATTGGCAAGCAAAAGGATCAATTGTCAAATCATGCTTGGATTTATGGACATTCATTTAGGCATTGAATGAATTCCGGATTCAGGAATGACATGGAGTTCAATCTTTAAAGATCCCAAGAAACTCAAATCAAGAGGCATCCAGGAAAGCTGCGAAACATTACATATAAGGATGCAACCTTCCAAAGTACCAATGCTAAATGCTTTTCTCATCCCCCAATTCTGCTTCAAAAAATGCCCTGGGAAATGAAGGGTGGGTATAATTTTCTTAAAGAATACATTTCCTCTTTTGTTGAGCAACTTCAGTAAGTAGCCCTAAATAATGCTATAACACTAATTCATTTGATGCCTCCAGACTATTAAAACGGAATTGGTTGTTGGAAATAGAGGGATTAAAACTAGGCATCTGATTTTAGTTAAGGAAGAGCTGCATTTATAATAGGTAGAAACTAAAATCAACTGCGGATTTCAAATCTTTTAAACTATTTTCCATTAATTTGGCATGCATGTCAAATGAGAAATCGAACAGTAAATGCATGGTAAATGAGCCTCTAGAACAAATTTTCAATGTTTCCAACGGGCGATTCCCTTCTAATTAAGCCATGGACGATCATAAAGTAAAATAGAGCAAACCTTCTATTGTAATCAGCTGCCAACTTTTCCAATTTTGGTTTCAAATAAATACATTTTCTGCACCAGCTTGCCATCCTACAAGTACAAATAACCTTTAATAAGACCATATAAACCCATTGTCATGCAGTAAATTATCCTAGATGAGCAAGGATTGTTTCTTAAATTTCAACTAAAAACAGCACAAAACCCTCAAAGATCTAAAGCATGCATTCCCATTCGCCAAAGTTTCTCTTTAACCAAATCAACTTGATTCTGAAATCTACCAAATGAAACCAAAATCCTACCAGTTGGAACAAAAGCATTAAGAATAAAGACACCTTAATGACAATCTAGAAGACAAAAAAATCTAAACTTGGTCCTTTTCTCAAACTTTTTCACTAATATAAGATTGACCCAGATGCAGAAACGGGACTGACTAAACAAAAATCTCACCAATTCAAACAAAACCCAAAAAACAAACTAACACCACACACCAAACAATGATAACAGATTCCACAAGCTGCTGTGCCTCTGCTATCACACGATCAAACTGGCTCTCACTGTAAATGGGCTCCAACTCAAACGATACAGGAGAATCATCCACCTCTTGCAGAGACCTCTCTTGGCTCCAAGCATGAAAGATTCCATTTCCCCCTTCAAACCCATGAATTTTCCCGGGAAGAATGAATTTTCCAGGAGAAAGTTTCTTAGAGATCAAAATTGAGGGGTTTTGACAAGGAATGCTTAATATTGACAAGTCACGTGGGATCGAATTTGAAGACAACAGTCTGAGAGATGGTGGGTTCTGTAAGATCTTAGACATGTTTGAAGAGGGAAACACAAGTAAAAGTTTACAGAAGATCCTCCAAAAATCAATATAAAGAGACAAGCGATATGTATGCTGTCCTGTCATTCATGCCCTGCAAGAAGCCCAAGAAAAGCTACATTTTTTTTTTCTCGCTGTGATGTGGCTTTCGACTTTCCAGGCTATATTATTTTTTAAAATATTTTCTTGTCCTGTCATTTATTGTTCTTTCTAAAATTAAAAATAAACTGATATAGTTTAAAAAAAAAAGATATACATTTAAACTTTGATAATAATATTATCAATATTATTTAAAAAATATCAATAAAATAAATCGAACAACAACAAATAAAATCAAGAACAGTAATTCAGATGAATCACACGAACTATCTAGATGCGTCGAGGCTTATTTAACTTCGGATGTTTTGTGTGACACATTTCAATTACTGTTGATTATTTTTTTAATGTTATTTGATTTATTTTGTAGATATTTTTTTAATTATATTAATAATATTTTTATTGGAGTTTTGATATAATTGTAGAATTTTTAATTATAAAAAAGAGAGTGGATATATGTTAAGTAATTGATTTTTACCTACACCTAGACAATGATAATCTTTTGTTGATATATCAATTGATAATGTTATTAATTGATTTATATGAAAATCCAAATAAGATAATATGTGCCAAACAAAGAAATTTGTTTTTTAGAGTTGTCAGGTTAAAGAATAAATGTGATATATATATATATATATATATATATATCACATTTATTTAACTTCAGATGTTTTGTGTGGTACATTTTAATTACTGTTGATTATTTTTTTTAATGTTGTTTGATTTATTTTGTAGAGATTTTTTTAATTATATTAATAATATTATTATTAGAGTTTTGATATAATTGTAGAATCTTTAATTATAAAAAAGAGAGTGGATATATGACAATAATAATCTTTTGTTGATATATCAATTGATAATATTCTTAATTGATTTATATGAAAATCCAAATAAGACAATATGTGCCAAACAAAGAAATTTGTTTTTTAGAGTTGTCAGGTTAAAAAATAAACGTGATATATATATATATATATATATATATAGAAATAAACTTGTTATCCCACGAGAATATTACTATTTCTTCTCCATACATACAACGTATGTATAGATTATTTTGATTGGATTTTTTAGATTGAATTTTTTATAATTTAATTATTCAATCAATTTATTGGGAATTGAGCTTTATAATTTATTTTGATTTGCTTTATTTGAGATTATTATAATCTCATAATCCGGGTTGCAAATCTGAAATGTTAACTCAGGTTAACCAGAGTTAATTTAATATGTTTTCCTTTTAATATTTTTTTTTAAAAGATGTTGTCTTGAATTATTTTAAGTCAAACCATATTTTTATAAATCATTCAAATTATCTTTGGTCTCGTCGAGTCGATCGAGTTATATCAATTCAACTCCCACTTTTTATTTATGTTTGAAATTTGAATCGCATAATTTCAAGTTAACTTATATTTAGATTTGAGTTGAAATTATATTTGTTGAATTAATATTTTGAGTTACACACACATACATATATTATGAATATTATTAACCCCGAAACGACACGATAAAATGCTTCGAAACTAAAATGTAATGTTTCAATTGAAAAAACAAAACGCCAAATAAAATAAAATTGACAATCTTATTCTGACTTGTTGGAATTTTCACCCCATCCCGTCCAATCCAGTCTCTAATTTGGCAAAAAAAAAAATGATTAGATATTTGTTTTAGTTTAAATTTGTTCTTTCAAGTTTTAAATGTTTTAAATTTTATTATACCTAATCAATTATTAACCGAGTGCCAAATTTTTATTCCAACATCTCTAATGTCTCATATCAAGTCGAACAAAATAAAATTTCAAGGCAAAACATATAATCAACTCATTCTTAAATGATTAAATATCAAATCTTTTTCTTTTTGGCTTTTTATTTTTCATTACAGAGTTTTTGTTTCCCTAATCACATTAACCTATTTTATTTGTTAAGTAATTGATTTTTACCTACACCTAGACAATAATAATCTTTTGTTGATATATATAATGTTCTTAATATGAAAATCCAAATATGATAATATCTGCCAAACAAAGAAATTTGTTTTTTAGAGTTGTCAGGTTAAAAAATAAACGTTGGAATATATATATATATAGAAATAAACTTGTTATCCCACAAGAATATTACTATTTCTTTTCTATACATACAATGTATCTAGAAGTTCTCTGCACATACACAGAAAAATATTAAATCAACACAAGGGCTATGGATTATGATTTATTCAATTATAGAAGTAAATCATTCAATCATATAAATGAAATATTTAAATTATATAAATCTAATTAATGGTGCCCCAAAAGAACATATATATTTGAAATAATTTCAAAACTTATTGATATCTGATATATATATATATATACACGTGGAAATATCCTTATCGTGCGCTACATGAATTTCAAGATTTATTCTCTATAAATACCCTCTACCTAGAATTTCTTTACACGCCAATTTTTCTCAACGAACACAACACTACAAGAGAAAAAAAAAAAACAAATAAAAATGGAGAAAGCTTCTTTGAAGTTGGTGTTGGTGTTTGTTTTGGTATTTTCCACGACCTGTAAGTCTCTCTCATATTTTTCTCTCTGCAAATTTACTAGCTTCTTCGTCCTCTGCTTAATGCTTAATTAGGATCACAGTCTTGAAAGATTTCATTCTAAGCGTTCATTATTCTTAAATACATTTTCTTTTTCATTGTTAACAAATCAACACACATATAAACATGAAAAAAAAAACAATAATATTTTGCTGCAGGTTTTCCTGAAGGAGCTGAAGCCCTTGGATATTGTTCAAGTGACTCTGATTGTCCCTCCCGCTGCCCAACAGGCTGCACAGATGCTCATTGTCAGTACGTAGCAGAAGGTGATTACGAGTGCTATTGCGGCCTGAATCCCTGTCTTGGGTGATCATCACATATAATACATGCATCGCTTTGATATTCATATATATTGAGCTGATCATCAGAATAAATTCCTGATGCAATAACAGGGGTGATCTTGTATCTCTCTTAATTCATAAGAATACAACTAAGTGATAAATTAGTTTATGCGTATTGCATTTTCACGAGGCTGTGTTAAAATGTTAACGTACGTATATAATTCCAACTAAAACCCATGCTACAGGTATACACGCAGAGTAATTAGTGAATTTAATTTCCATGTGAAGAACTTCTTTTGAAGGTTAATTAATGAATTTGGAAACGAAGAATCTATTTATAAGTGTATTTAACTTCAGGATCAAACGAGGTTGTCATCGAAGAAAAATGTTAATTCGATACCGAAAGAAGTAAAGTATTCTCTATTCGATCCTTTTTCTCAATTTTTGAGATTTTTAAAAATGAAAATTTAATTTTTTTCAAGCCGTTTCTTACTTCAAAAAACTCAAAACAATGTTAAATTGAGTAGATAGACACGTGTTGAATATCCAGTGAGTTAATAAGTTATTGTTAACAATATTTTAGACATATAAATTTAATAATAAATTAAATATGTTCCAAAACTAAGTAATAAAGAGATTCAACTAATCTAACTTTAATTTAACAATAAATGAACGATGTGATTAACTTAACTCGGCAAAAGTCTAAGAGATAGTAGGTAACTAATTTACCTCTCGCACCACCGCAGCTTGGATCAAGAAGATTTTTAACGTAAAAAATAATATCTAGGATATAGAAATCTTTTTCTTATTATTATTAATCTTGATTTTTTTTAGTATAAATTTTAAATTAAATTATATAAAAATTATCTTAATATAACCTTGTCGACTTAATATATTTAAAATAAAAATAAATAAAAAAAAATTAATTCAAGTTAATTCTAATCAACCCATTAAATCTGTGATCTGGATAATGAGTTTTACTGAGTTTAATTATTTTTTATATTATAT
>Ga0325411_1009582_pt1 | contig 10320 bp, 3 predicted proteins | sample PopdelMetagenome_13_FD_206181 | JGI IMG/M metagenome (GOLD analysis project Ga0325411, IMG submission 206181) | Populus deltoides microbial communities from Bellville, Georgia, United States - Xylem-PdIQD-R4 | ecosystem: Host-associated > Plants > Phyllosphere > Stem > Wood/Secondary xylem...
GTCCTCCAACATGCTAGGGCATGCATGGTCTCCACATGCCAGTTATGTTTTTTGTAACTTCGTTTTTCCTGGTTGTATAAGAAGCCTTCAATCGAGTCTTGAATTTCATCCTAGGTTAGTCTAAGCCTTTTTCTTTTACTTCAGTTTCTAATTATATATTAACTTTTTAATTTAAGCTCTAATTCCATATAACCCATGCCCAATGCAAGGCAGACAAGGAGAGAACGAGGGCTGGGGAAAAAAATGGATAGATGACCGCCTTGGCTAGCATATTATTATCATGCTAGTTACCTGAGTCATGATTTTTGTGTTTATCCATGGATATCTATGATAGAAATAAAAATGTTTTGGCCTCATTTCATTCATTTGACAGCTGATATATATACAAGAATGTGGAGAGTCTTTCGGCTACAATCTTGCTAACCCAATCAGCCGAGTATCTCCTAAAATACAAATGCTATAAATGAGAGATTTATTTACATATTCTAATACACCCCCGTAGTCGAAACTGGAGGTGGTCGAATGTTGAGACTATTTCTAAAATCATCAAATAGTTGCAGCGGAAGTCCCTTAGTGAAAATGTCAGCAATTTGATAACGTGAAGGGACGTGGAGAACTCGAACTTGACCACGAGTGACTTTCTCTCTTACAAAATGTATATCCATCACAATATGCTTAGTGCGTTGATGTTGAACTGGGTTACCGGACAAATACACCGCACTGACATTATCATAATATACTAAAGTGGCTTTCAGAATAGGACAATGTAGCTCCAAGATTAAGTTTCGAATCCAACAAGATTCAGAAACTACATTAGCTACCCCACGATACTCAGCCTCAGCACTAGACCTGGACAAGGCCGGCTGTCTTTTTGCAGACCAAGAGATTAAGTTTTCCCCAAGATATACACAATAACCCGAAGTCGATCGTCTGGTGTCTGGACATCCACCCCAGTCGGCGTCGGTGTAGGAAATGAGTTTATGAATTGAAGAGTGATAAAGGTGGAGACCAAAGTCGACAGTACCCTTAATGTAGCGAATGATACGCTTCAAAGCAGACATGTGTTGAGTCCTGGGGTCATGCATAAACAAACAAATTTGCTGAACAGCATAAGAAATATCCAGTCTTGTAAATGTCAGGTACTGTAAGGCGCCAGCAAGACTACGATACTCAGTTGGATCATGATAAGGATTACTTGAAGATATACTGAGTTTTGCTTTCGTGTCCACCGGTGTAGGAGATGGGTTAGAAGAAGACATACCGGCCCGCTCAATGATTTCCTTGGCATATTTCTTTTGGGAAAGAAAAAGACCTCCGGAATGTCTTGTAACAGAGATGCCCAAAAAATAACTTAGGGGACCCAAATCTTTCATAGCAAACTCAGAACCAAGCTTAGAAATGATGGATTGATGAAGAGCAGCTGAAGATGCAGTAAGAATAATGTCATCCACGTAAAGAAGAATATATGCCATATCGTTGCCCTGACGATAAATGAATAAAGAATGATATGAAATACTGTGAGAGAAACCCAATGTAGCCACATAATCCGCGAAACGTTGGTACCAAGCACGAGGGGCTTGCTTAAGCCCATAAAGGGACTTCTTAAGCAAGCAGACATAATCTGGGTGTTCTGAACTTCGGAAGCCAGGAGGTTGATGCATATAAACTGTTTCCTCGAGATTCCCATGCAAAAAAGCATTCTTTACATACAACTGATGAAGACACCAAGATTTAGATAAAGCAATACTTAGTACTGTTCGAATAGTGGCCGGTTTGACCACTGGACTAAAGGTCGCACCACAATCGATACCCGTTTGCTAACCTGCACCATCACCGACAAGGCGGGCTTTATACCGCTCAAAGGAACCATCAGATTTCTTCTTATGCTTGAAAATTCACAAACTTCGAATGATATTAGCATTAAATGGACGGGGTACCAAGTCCCACGTCTTATTTTCAATAAGAGCATCATATTCGTCTTTCATGGCCATTTTCCAATTATGATCACGGAATGCATTAAGGGGATTTGTGGGCAATGGAGAAATGGAGTTATCGGATGAGGTATGAAGATTAAGGATTTGGCGGGGCTTAAAAATACCATGTTGGGATCTTGTTGTCATTTGTGGAGAGTGAGGTGGACGGGCAAGTGGAATGGCGTGGGCTGTGTCCATTGGAGGAGGTGGATTGTGTGAATTTGGTTGATCGGTGGGAGAAGGAGATATGGGCCGTGGTGAGGAGTTGGATGGGCTGGGCAGCGTCCGGTTAGGGGAAGCGGATTGGTGCGGGGAGAGGTCCCTAACTGGAGAAGTAAGAATTGGGGTGATGAGTGGTGTTTGTTGGGCCTGTCTAGGAGGTGTAATTTGGGCCGGTGGATCAACGAGTGGGGTGGGATAGACTTGGGCTTCAAATGGATTTGGTTGATCAGGTGAGTGAAGGAGAGGTGTAATTCCTGCATCCAAAAAATCATAAGTAGGAGATCGAGGAGCATGTAATTTAGAAAAGGGGAATGTATGTTCATCAAAAGTCACATGCCTGGAAATAAGTACTTTACGACTTGATAAATCATAACACTTATAACCTCTATGATTAGATGGATACCCCAAAAAAACACATGGTGTTGACCGAGCTTGCAATTTATTTCTAGAAGTAGACGGAAGAAGAGGATAGCATAAACACCTGAAAACTCGAAGGTGAGAGTAGGACGAGTCTTTTTGATAAAGAATTTTTGTGGGTGGTTGGAAAGCAAGCTTTTTGTTGGGGAGTATGTTAAGAAGATAGGTGGCCATTTGAAGTGCATGATGCCAAAAGGAGGATGGTAGAGAGGCATGAGCGAGGAGAGTGCGGATGATATTATTGATGGTACGAATTTTTCTCTCGACTTTTCCATTTTGAGGAGATGTATGAGGGCAAGAGAATCGAAAAGTCATTCCATTTAATTGACAAAATTTGTGAAATGGTCCATTATCATACTCCCCGTCATTGTCACATTGGAAACATTTGATTTCCCTTTCAAATTGTGCCTTAACATGAGTACGAAATGATAGAAAAATGGAATGCACTTGAGATTTAGTTGCAATTGGAGAGGTCCATAGAAAATTCGTGAAATCATCAAGAAACAAAACATAATAGCGATGACCACCCGAGCTAAGAGTAGGTGATGACCAAATATCACTATGCACAATATCAAAAGGCAAAGAGGTATATGAGAGAGAGTCATAAAAAGGTAATTTAACTTGCTTCCCAAGAGGACATGAATGACAAACAAAATTATCTCGAAATTCATTGCAAACAATTAAATTGTTTTTACGAAGAGAGCTTAAAACAGGAGCTCCTGGGTGTCCTAAACGACTATGCCATAATTCAGGAGACAAAACGGTAAAAGTTGATGGTGGTGTGATTCCAATGGGTGGTCTTGTGGTAACTGGATATAGGTCACCTGAGCTGTTACATCTCAGTAAAGGCATCCCCGTTTGAAAATCCTTCACAGAAAAACCGAAAGGATCAAATTCAACAGAAGCATCATTGTCAATGGTAAATTTCCTCACAGAGACAAGATTTTTAATCAATTTTGGGGCATGCAAGACATTATTCAAAGAGAAAGAAGGGTTGGGGTTAGGTAGTAATGCGTTTCCACAACCAATAATTGGAATAGTATGACCACTACCAACAATAATATTACGATTGTTGCTCATATTGAAATAAGACGTAAGATTACCTCCGTTTGCGGTCATGTGAGATGTGGCTCCGGTGTCCATGTACCATTGCTCGGCAGGAGGAGCAAGTGAGAGTGTATGCATAGCTGCTGGAATGTCGGTTGGAGCATAAGATGACTGGGCCTGCGGTGTAGAGGCTGCCATGTGGGCCTGTTATGGCCTGGGCCCAAGAAGGCCTGTCTGACGTTGAGAGCTGGGCTGGTGAGACAAGTGGTTTGCCGTTGGGTATGGGCATGGGGGCGTAGCCCAAGGTTGCCACGGCCTAGCCCAAGGAGGAAAAGACCATTGCCGCTGCTGTAAGGACATTGGCTGCCAGGGTGTAGTGTACTGTTGCTGGTGCAACTGGCCTCCACGGCCATCACCCCTTCCTCTGCCTTTGCTACTACGGGCACCAGTGCCACCTCCTTTGCTATTACGGGTGGTGGAGCTTCGGTTGGAAGTGTGATTGGGACGGTGGTGGAATGGATTTCCAGCCGTGTGGCCACTAGAATGGGCGACTGGAGAGACAAAGAAGGCAGAGTTGGAGAAGGTCTGGGCAGCCTTTTTCGTCCTTGCCGTCTCCTCCAAAACCAACATAGACCGTGCTTTGTAAAAGGGGGGAAGAGAATCACCATGACGAATCTGTGAACCAACACTAGCATAGGCATCAGTTAAACCCGAAACAAGTTGAAGAACCAACCTTTCATTTGTTACAGGAGATCCAACATTTGACAGCTGATCCGAGAGGGACTTAAGATGTTGACAGTAGGATGAGGCATCTGCAAAATGCTCCATTTGAACCTTTGAAAATTCTTGTTCTAGATAGAGAGCCCTAGAGTTTTTATTGTCCGAGAAAATGTCCCTTAATTTGTTCTATGCAAGTGCAGCGGTGGAGTCACGTTCAAGGATGGTGTTGAGAAGATCTTCAGAGATAGTGCCGTAAATCCATTGTAGAACAATGGCATCAACATGGGAGCAGAGGTCAGGGTCCGTGTCTTGAAGAGATGTGTACTGCTTCATCGTTGCTGCTGAGGGAGGAATGATATGATCAAGAACTTGATAAGCCCTAGCATGGATTTTAAATAGCTCCGACCACGTAATGTATTGACCCTTTTCAATGTCTAAGGTGACTTTGATGAAGGTGTTGATGTTGGATACTGCAAGAGCAGGATGAGAGGGATGAGGTCTGGGAGGTTGTATGGGAGGAGGAGGAGAAGAGGGAGAGTTTGCTAGGTCGGATGTGTGCTCTGTCATGGTGTTTTTGTTGAGGCAGTTTTGAGATGGGAGATGGGAGATGGGAGAAAGATAGAGCGGCTGGAACGACAACTAGGGTTAGAAGGAGGAGATAGCCTAGATGTGCTCTGATACCATGATAGAAATAAAAATGTTTTGGCCTCGTTTCATTCATTTGACAGCTGATATATATACAAGAATGTGGAGAGTCTTTCGGCTACAATCTTGCTAACCCAATCAGCCGAGTATCTCCTAAAATACAAATGCTATAAATGAAAGATTTATTTACATATTCTAATAATCTAGAGGTGATTTGATTAGTCCCCGTCTCTAAATCAAAACAAGAAAATATATTATACCGATTTTTTTTAAAAATCAATCTATATTTTTATCGGTTATTCAAATTACTTTTAGCTTTGTCAAATATACTTTGTTAAATTGAGATAATTTTCATATAATTAATTTGAATCACATGTAGAAAATCAAGTCAAAAGATTTTAAGGTTGATTCAATAGACAAGGTTTAGTGACATTGATGAAGAGTTAACAATTAAAAAACAAAAAACAATGTATGTTACATTTTCATCTTATGAATTTGCTTTTACTCATATTGGGTTTCATATGATTACTTTGTAAGCATGAGATTGTGAGTAATATTTTTTTTAAAAAAAAAAAAAAACCTTGCTAGGACGTCATGAGCACGAAACTAGTTGCAAGCTATTATTCATGTTATTGATTCATCCATTATTACTTCCTAGTTTCTTGTAACATTGCTTTAGAAAAACAAAATCATTTTGATATAATATGGCTAATTGCTTTTTTTATTTGATATATATATATATATATATTAACTTATACACCAATTAAGATTAAATATAATATTTCAATAATTTTAAAAAATATATTTTTTATATCAATACTGTGAATTCAAGAAACTTAAAATCTCAAAACCTTGGCTTAAAGTAGAGAAGGGAAAAATGCGAAAGAATAATCCCAACAGAAAGATAGAATGCATGATGGTAAACAAACAAACCAAATCCACGCAAGAAATAAATATTGAGGGCATTTACAAAGAGCGAGAGAATTTAAGAGCAACAGAGTGAAGGACGAAGCACTGTACAAACCCGTTTTCTTGGGAGGAGCTAAATTTAACGTGTAATCACTTAAGTTTTGGAAATTGGTTAAATCAGCTGTACTGCTTTGATTATGAACATGTCAACCGTTACACTTTCAATTTGAAGTCACACAAGTAGACTAAGTCATGTTGGGAGAATTCCCACTTGATTTAATTTAAAACCTAGGTTAAATAAAAAATTAGATTGAATATTTTTTTTCAATATTTTTTATCTTAATTTCATCCTCATACTTTTTAAAAAGTCAATTAGATTGTTTTTGAACTAGTTAAGTTGACTAGATCATATCAGAAAACTCCTATATGGTTTAATTTTTAACCTGGATTAGACAAATAGTTGGGTCGAGAGATTGTTTTCTATCAGTTTTTTTTTTCAATCTCATCTTCATTTTTTTTTACTGGTTAACCGAGTTGTTTTTGGAACAATCAAGTTGTTTTGGAGAGCCTCATAATTTCACCAACTCCCTCCTTGATTAAGAAAATAATTTTAAAACACTCTTTATATTCCACATATTTTTTCTTTAGGCCTCGTTTAGGGATGTGGTTGAATTAACTTTTGATCAAATTTTGATTTTTTTTCTTCAAATTAAAAATTTTTTAGTATTTTCAGGTCGTTTCGATATGTTAATGTAAAGAATAATTTTAAAAAATTATTATTATTTTGATGTATTTTCAAGTGAAAAATATTTTGAAAATAAATCTTTAATACGCTCTCAAATAGACCCTTGGTATCAAAATATCCTTTTATTTGAAAATTACTTTAATATTATGATTTTAATTTTAGTTAATAAAAAATTAAAAAAAAAGGTTGATATAATCTATTAGATTAATACCCAGCGGATTGTTTTATACAAAATATTTGTAAATATTTTAATGAATATTATATTACGTGTTTTATTTAATAAAAATATATATTTTTGTTGAGAAATGTATATAATATACATGCACCAACCCCAAATTAAAAGCTAGGGTACTGATCAAGGAGATTTGCTTTTTATTTCATACTGTTTTATGGAATTAATATTTAAATGATTTATTTTTATGAATATACTAAATTAATGAGAAAAGTATACTTTTAAGATCATCGAATAAATAAACTTAATATTAATTAGCGTATAAATCCACTTTAAAATCTTCTAAACCTTGAAACATAAAAAAAATATTATAGATGCACTAACACAATCAACTTGTTTGAAACAAAATTATATACTAAATTGAATTTAATTTATAAGTAAATTTAAATTCAATTAATAACTTATTATAATTCTTATGTTTAAATAAAATGTTAAATCATATAATTCAATTCAATTATAATATTTTAATTTGTTTATGAAAATAAATTAAATTAACTATCTTGACTATTTTTCTTCTAATTTACTCTTGTGGATGTTTCTAGTTTACAAATCCAACTTCTTCTTCGTGTTTGGCAACACAGTTTTCTGTTAATTTCTTGCTCCTAGTACTATTTATAGGTATCAAGTGAGGAAGCTATAGAAACTAGTAACTTTGAAATAAGGCAACACATACTTTAGGATCCATCGCCATTGACTAAAGCCAAAAAAATCACAGTATGGCGATGTAGTTTTTCTTTCCCCCAATTCTTAGAGTTCTTTCATATGCCCTGAGCATTGTTCTCCACAGCAGATGTGGCGATAAGGTTAGCTGCTGTAGAGATAAGGTTAGCTAATAGGCCAAAAAGTGCTTGAAAACTAAGTGTTGGAAGGTCTATTGCCTTCTCAAATATGCTTATTCAAAACCATTTCCTACTCCTTTGCTTGGCCAAATAATGATTTGTCTATTTACTTTTTAAGATCAGTTAAATAGATATTTCATTATAAATTAGTAGTTTCACTTTTAATTTCTCATCTTGCTTTTTTACGAAAAGTTTCTTTGGCTTTCTTTTTCTTCCCTAGCTAATGGGTGATGACCGTGCTATTAAAAAAGTATATTTGCCAGACTCAAATAATATGGGTTTGACATGTTGACAAACTCAATTAAACTTGGGTTAGGTATGGATGTCAAACTCAATCACCATGGGTCTAAGATGTTGTCAAATCCAAAGTTTAGTTGGGTCTCGCAACATATTGCCAGACCCAAGCACCTTGAGTTTAATCTGGTTTATCAAACCCAAAGCAATTGGGTATAACATGATTGTTGTTGTTATCCTTATTATTTTTATTTTTATTGTTGTTGTTGATGTTATAATTATTGAAGTAAACTTGGGTCGGACATGTTTGTCAAACCTAAATAACATGAGTCTGACATGTTGTCAAACCCAACTAAACTTGAGTTAGGCATGGATGTCAAATCTAAGCACCTTGGATTTGGGATGTTGCCAAATCTAACTAAATTTAGGGCCTCGTTTGTTTACTGAAAAGTAGTTTTTTTTTTTGAAAAGTGAATTCCAAGAAAGTGAATTATTTTCTGATGTTTGGAAGTGCAATGAAAAATAAGTTGGAAAACACTTTCCAATGTTTGGTAATGTCATGGAAAATGAGCTGGAAAATAACTTATTAATGTTTTATTTTTTCTCAAGTTTATTAAAATAATGAGGAACAAATCTTACAAATTAAAAAGTTGAATGAGAATGGAATTGAAAAAAATATAATTTCATAAATTACCTCAAATAAAATAAATAATAGAGATTAAATCTAAAAAATAAAAAAATAAAAGATGAAGAAATTAAAATAATATTAATTAACATTTCATAAATTATTTTAAATAAAATAAGTAACAATTAAAAGAATGAGAATTAAATTTGATAGATAAAAAATTTCAATAAAAAAATAATAAGGAAAAAGCAAATAACAATTATAAAAATGAGGACTAAAGTTAATATAAAAATTAAATTTTAAGAGATGAAATTGAAAAATAAATATTCAAATATATATATATATATATATATATATATATATATATATATATATAAAAATAAAAAGTTTGAGGATCAAATTTGAAATAATCAGCAAATAATATGACATTTCTAAATTTTTCACAACATTTAAAAAGTGTTTTCCGCCTAAATTTTCCAAGAAAACATTTTCCTGAAAGCTAAACCAAATTTTTCTTTGACTGGAAAGTGTTTTCGATTGACCAACTTTCCAAATGGCAAACAAATACAGGAAAGTTTGGAAAGTAGTTTTCCAGAAATCACTTTTCGGGAAACAAACATAGCCTAGGTTAGACATGTTACCACACCTAAGTAACTTGAGTCTAACAAACATGTCTAACCCAAAGTTTAGTTGGGTCTGACAACATGCTTGACCCAACTTTAGTTGGGTCAGTCATGGATACCGGACCCAAGCACCTTGGGTCTGACATGGTTTGTTAGACCCAATGTGATTAGGTCCGGCATGGTTGTTGTTTTTGTTGTTGTTGTTCTTATTGTTGTTGTTGTTGTTGTTGTTGTTGTTGTTATTATTATTAGTATGATTGTTATATATTTTTTTTATTGTTATTATTATTGTTATTGTTATTGTTAGTATGATTATTGTTGTTGTTGTTGTTACGTTTATTTTTTTTATTCCTTTTCTTCTTCTTCTTATTATTATTATTATTATTATTATCATTATTATTATTATTTGATTTACATGGGTGTCCGGGTCAGCTTACGCGCACCACGACTAATCTCACGGCCCACTAAACATCCTGCAAACTCAGTTAGCATGTAAGGCACCGCAGGGGTGACAGGCGTACACGGTGAGGTTTGAACCTGAGTGCAGAGGAAGGGAACAAGCCCCTACCACCGCTAGGCTAATACCTCAAGTGCTCTTATTATTATTATTATTATTATTATTATTATTAGCAGTAGTAGTAGTATTATTAGTAGTAGTAGTAGTATGATTATTGTTGTTGTTGTTGTTGTTGCTGCTGTTGTTATGATTATTATTATTCTTGTTATTATTATTATTAAATATTTTTAGACCCAAGTAAACTTAAATCAGACATGCTTGCTAAACCTAAATAATTGCTTGGGCCAAACAAGACCACTAAACCCATGCGTGTGGGTTTGACATGACTATTAAACCTAAAATTATTGAGTTTGGCATGACTACAAGATATTTTTAATATTTTTTAAAAAATAATATTAATTCACTACGAAACGTGTGCTAATATACTAGTAAAATGTATAGTAGAATGTATTTCAACTACACCTCGGCTGAGCATTATATTTATTCTCGCGTGCAGTTATAAGTTGTTATATCTATCTTTAAGTTGTTTTTGATGAGACATGGTTTTTAAAAGGAAAAAAAAGAGATGTGTG
>Ga0325411_1009584_pt1 | contig 10318 bp, 6 predicted proteins | sample PopdelMetagenome_13_FD_206181 | JGI IMG/M metagenome (GOLD analysis project Ga0325411, IMG submission 206181) | Populus deltoides microbial communities from Bellville, Georgia, United States - Xylem-PdIQD-R4 | ecosystem: Host-associated > Plants > Phyllosphere > Stem > Wood/Secondary xylem...
TTTAAAAGATTGAAAAATACCTCTGATCCAAGAACTAAAGTGATATATATACATATATTAATACTTTAATTTAGATAATATTGCTAAAAAATACTTTCGAGTACAAAATATGTTATATTATACAAAAAAATCATACATTTTAAATCATATAATTGTGTTGTAAAATTAACATACCGTAAAAAAGAAATTTATTTTCAATCTTCTCTGAAGACTAAAAAATAATTATATGTATGTAATATTATATTTAAAATATTTATATTATATGTCCAGTTACATTTTATAAAGTAAACTATATATAAATATATGATAATAATTTTTTTATTATTGTACTTTTTGTATCTTATTATTTTCTTGTAAGTTGTCAAATAGTTATATTTAATATTCTATATATGTTAGATAAACTTGAAAAACAAAATTAAAATATTAGTAAATAATTTTCCAATTTATTTTTTATAACACTATCAAACTTCAAAAAGTAATTCATTTTCTAAAAATAAAATACTTCTAGCAAACAAATGAGGCCAATGTTATTGCATAATGATTTTACAAATTAAAATTTTGCGAAACCTATCTCGTGTTATCCATTAAGATCTACTAAATTATATAATTTTTAAATTTCTATATGATTTGTAAAGCAATATCGGTTTTAATAATTTGTTAGGTAGGTTTTATCTTATGACTAATTCAAGAAAACAATAGGAATGTTAACGAATGGGTTTGTAATGAGTTATATTTTCCTCAATTCTCGTCCCATTAAATATCATAAAAAAAAAACATTTGTTCTTAAAAAGACAATTATTATAAGAAAAAAAAATAAAGTATTCCTTTTCATATCACACAATTATTATAAGAAAAAACTATATCATTTTTTTTTAGTGTTAGCCTAAAATCTTAGATGTGATAATTTAGAATTTTATTTTGCTTTGCATTTGAGAGGATATATGGATTTTCATACTCACGAAAGACATGCAATGTCTGTGCCAAGAAAACTAATGACGTAAAAAACATTAGTAATTTGAATAAGCTCGAGCATATATTAACAAGGATAATACCACTATAGTACAAGGATGAGATTCACTGAAGGGTGGCGCTATTGGCAAGCCCTTTGTGCCTCCTGAGAACCGAGTACTGACACCGCCTCCGTCAATTTCTAGAATAATCCTCCACTCCTAAAACTTGTAAATGAAGTCTGATGTATTTGCAGTAGTGCCCATCACCTTCAGCATTGCCCATCCCTACCAGCGTACATTCCAATAATGGCAGATGCGAGAACACAGTTACCTCACAAACTCAATTACCCAGCAAGGGGCAATCACCTTTTGCAAACCCTAATTGTGGGGGCAAGGTAAGGGATGATGACATTATCGTAAACATGCATAAGAGGATGCAATGATAATTTTGGGAATGAAAGGGACAAGGCTGTGCCATGCCAATTGACACAGAGGGGTGAGCACCACCATTCACTATGTAAGTTCGGGGGGTCGTCATTGTCATTAAACCCCATACATATAAACAAAAGCTCTGTAACAATACAAAGATTTGTAACAACAGAAGACACAATTGCACGCCCACGGCAGCTTTCATCTCAGCTCTCTCTTGCTTCTGGTCTGAGTTCCAGGCTCCAGCATCCATTATTGACTGGCTCCATCAATAGTAGTTACTACTTCTTGCTCCTTCCCTGGACAGTCTGATAGTTCCATATTGTCATCACCATCGGTTTCTTTTCTTTTCTATGGCTCTTCGGCAATTGGGTCATTGACTGCATCAGAAACCAGGTCTGGTTGCTCAATAGCATTATCAATTTCTTCACTACAACCTTCTGAATTTTCGTCCATCTTTTCCTCCTCCGCTTGCCGTTGTAGTGATTCTATTACACCCATCAACTCCCGGTTCACCTACCAAGAAAATTTACAAAGTTCTCAAAAGGAAACTTTGTATCTCCCGCTAATACTAATAGAAAACAATTTTGACAAATGATGCAAAACAAAGGATCCCACAGTTTTGGCACAGGAATGCTGTTCCATGTTAAAATGCATGTGATTGATGCATGTGTTACCTGTGGGTTCTGAAGAAAGTCAGCTATGTCAATGATACAAGATGGACATTTCATAACATTCTTTTGCACTCTTAGTGTCCGTCTGCCCTGACCTCTCTGCCTAGTGAAACTTTGGCCAGCAAAGGCACCCTCTAGACATGCTTTGCAGAAATTATGCGCGCATGGAGTAGTAATTGGACACACCATCACCTTCCGACAGATTTGACAACTAAACTCTGCTTGATGAATAACCCAGAAGCAAAAGAATTTCCATTAATCCATTGGTATTGGTCACAAATCATGGTCAAAAGGCATTTCACAAATTAAAGGCTTCAAGTTGGATTTGATTAGGTAACCACACCTTTCAAAAGTTTTTCTCTCACCGATACATTCTGCCTTTGCCGCTTAATTGTCCTCATCACTTTGCTATCTTCTGGATCTCCACTATCAGCAACTCTTTTTTTACTGACTGGCGGAGGCTTTTTCCACATCCAGCAACTTTTTTCCTCCTGAAAAGCAAAAGTTTATATCTTGTGACATTTTAAAATGGATTAGCTCACTGCTACAATGGCCCATTGAAGTAAAAGAGTTGAACTCACATCATAGTCCCAGGATGGGGAACCCTTCCTTTCAGTTATATCAATTGCATTCTTTAGCTCCTTGATGACCGGAAGGGCCCTTGGACGGTCCCCTTGAACATCACTGCAATTTGATTTTCATCGAGCAAAGTCAGAGGGGGGGGAGGGGGGGTGTGGGGGAGGAAAGGAGGCAGAACATACCTGGTCCATGGGGCAGGCTCATTGTCACATCTGACAAAAAGATACCTACAAACTTTAAAGCCCTACAATGAAAATGGAGATAGTAAGTAAACACATTTATCAAGTACAAAAGCCAATAAGTTCCCTTAAATGCATTTGAAGATTGTAATTGGGAATTTACCTGTATTCCATTCTTACGCCAACACTTTTCGATTCTATAAACCCCATCATATCGCACACCTGTTTCTGGGGCATAAGATGATCGCTTCTCTTTGTGAGACCTGATAGCAAACAAAGAAAGTTCACATTGAAATTCAAATAAAAAAATTAATTAAAAACATCCATTCTCAGATAACCTACACAATTCATGACTGAAAAAAGAAAATTTATCAAAGCATAAAGTAGGGCATCACGTAGCAAAGACGAATTAGTACACACTGTCCTGGAAGGGCTGTGAGGGCTACATGTGGAGACCAAACAGACAATACTACCAGATATTACCTATAATAATGACATATTTTAACAAAATGAAAGTTTCTCGTGTCATGTGGTAGGGTGCGGTGATCAATACCAATTAAGAAACATGCAACTCCACAACACAACCACTATTAATTCCTTGATTTATGATGATAAAAAAGAAAGTAAACAGCAGCACCAGCTGAACTCTAAGACACCTTTTGGCATTAGGAAAAAAATGCATTTGAAGATTAAAGGCTGCACAAGAAAAAAAACTGATTTCCTACATTCAACTGCAGAGTATCTCTCTCGAATTAGAACACTCATTAATTACGTACAAGTGCATTGATCTCACATTGAAATGTGAACCTTTTTGCACCCATACAGGCTTTATATTTTTAGAAAGCCCTTGACACAACTTAAATAAACAATAGAAAATATAAGGTCACATCAAAGGTGCCAAGGCACAATCCACACTAATAGATCATCGCATCACTTATTAGTGCAACTCACCTAACGACTCTTACAGGATAGCCCTTTAGGCAGCTTACTCGTAAAGCCTCATTCATCTTGTCAAACTTTTGATCAAAAGATTGATCCTTGTTTGTACGTTTATTGCCGCTCAGGTCCCTTCCTCCACTGCCAACCACAAATTAAAAGGTTAAAACGATCTGTTTTGAAAATGAAGAAAAAAAATCAAGCAACCACTCAATTTGACATTATTCATACTATGCCCAACAATTTCAACTCATATCAGTGCTTTAGCATGCCAAATACAACAGACCACCACAATGCATTCCTTCATGTCACACTCTAAGTACATTAGTTGAGTATTTATAGCTAGATCAACCCAAATCAAAAAACTCAGAGTCTAACATTTTTGCTAAACAAAAATACTCATGACTAGTGAAAAGGACATGATAAAGAACACTAATGCAAAGATACACACATAAGACAGCATACCTCCCAGTGTAAAGGAACCATTCACCATGATCCTCGTCGTCTAAATAACCTCCAGAGAGAGCCACTGATTGTGAACCATGAGTAGACTGACCAGCAATTCCTGCAACATGGGGGAGATGGGCACCCCATTGCCTACATGCCAGCCTATCCTCCCATATCTCTCCCACCAAAACACCCATATTTCTTTCTGGGTCGTTCTCAGCAGGAATTGGACCAAAGTGATCAGGAGGAACTGTGACAAAGATCTTCCCGCTACAAGCATTAGCCTTGCCAGCTCTCTTAGCACGCTCCGTTGTGTATGCTTTGTCCGGCCTGTTTTGGTTGTGGACAAAATGATATACCTTTGGAGCCCCCCCAGCATTGCTGGATCTTGACATCCTTGCCATACGTATGGCAATAACGAGTGTGGAATTGATGCGAGGTTGGCTTGCCATCCTGGGTGGGATTTGTACACGGCAATATGCACAAGTACGTTTGCCTTGTCCAATCCATCTCTGGAAGCACTTCAGGCAAAAGTTATGACCACATGGTGTCTGAAACAAGAGAAGAAATAAAAGAAATCATAAACATTTGTCAAAAACCAATTAGCAAAATCTTGCTTTATTCACAGTCTTGTATTAGTAGGCACGTTGAGTTATATGACGTTTACTCCAATACATGCTATATAGTTTCCCCATCAGTAAACTAACAATGGATGAAATAAGGGAAAGCGACATGAATAAAAAAAACTGAATTAAATAATAACTGCAGAAATTCAATAAAAGGATGAGGCATTAAGAATCTAGGCATGTTAAAAAGCATGTTAGATCATCTAAATCAATATACGAATTCAGATTTTCCCATAAAAACAACATAAACTCCATAGTTAGTCAAATGCCACTTCAAATCCACAGAAATAAGAGTCGGTGATTAATCTCTAGAGACTATTCACCGCAAGTGACCTTAATCCAGAGAAAGTCCAAAAATAAAGTCAAAGCTACAGATAGTGAGATGATCATAGCAATCTTTTTTCAGTATTTGGTCGCACCTGTAAACGATTCTTTTTTCACCTTTTAACCCCCCAAAAAAGGTATAGACTTTATTTCAATAACACAAACAGCAGCATCCAAGGACACCACCTTCAACTTTTCAAAAAAAAACCCTCGAAACCTTTACTGCTAAAACAGGCCAGACAAAATACACAGTTCCGAGCAATTTTTTTCTAGATCAATTTATTTTTTAAAAGAAAACTAAAATTAGTTCAAAAAAAGAACGCGTCTATAAAAATAAAATTCAAGTTGCGCAATAATAAGATTGTGAATAGATCTCACATACCGTAACAGGTCTATCCAGCATTTGCATACAGAAAGAGCAAGTTAACTCCTTGTCAAGTATATCAAGCACATCGTTCTTCTCTTTCTTTTCATCTCCGTCCGATGGCGACGGACCTGCGGCGGCGCCACTCAAAAGCTTCTGCCGTTTCTTTGCCTTCTCCTGTTCGGTCAAGGACTTATCGTCCTCGATCTTCCGAATCGAGGCGATGAGTTCTCCGGCCTCCTCCGATCGTCCGGCGGCGACAGCGGAAGTGGAAGGCGGATTTGTCATGGAGCAGTCAGGGCACTCCCATTGGAGCGTATCTGCTAACTCCTGAGGTGGAGAGACGAGACACGTGACGTGCCAGGGGGTGGCACATGTTTTGCAATTGAGGGTTTCTTCATTTGGTGGCTTGTTTTTGCAGGCCATGCAAATGCCCGCTCCGTCGCATGGTAGTTCCATTTTGTTAAAAAGCAACGGCGTCGTAACTGTCTGGTATTTTTTTTCCCTGGATTTTAATACTGTTGACTTTCGAAAGGAAGTAGTTGGGTGGGTATTTATAGGTGAAAAGGTGGGGTCCAATTGGGGAGAGAGAGGTGGGGGGCTCTTGCTTTTGGATTTTGGATTTTCGTGGATTTGTTGTGTTGATTCTTGGGGATTGTGTTTTGAATTTTGGACTTTCCTTTTTTGCTTTTATTTTTCCCGCTCCACATGATACCCTTCCATATATAGCTAACACGGATAGCAAATTCTGTAAGGAAATTTACAACCACGATGATGGAACTTTTTTACAATTATTTATTTTTGTATTTTAAAAATATTTTTTAAAAAAAATAAAAATAATTGCTTTAAATTAATATTTTTTTATGTTTTCAGATCATTTTGATGTGTTGATATCAAAATATTTTTTAAAAAATAAAAATATATTATTTTAATATATTTTCAAGCAAAAAATATTTTAAAAAATAATCATATTGACAAGTAAATCACATATAGTATGTATATAGTAGTGTATTGTAAGGTATTTTTTAAAAGTATTTTTAAAAAATATATATATATTAAAATAATTTTTTAAAACTTTTTATTTTTATGTCAGTACATCAAAATTATCAAAAAATATTAAACAAAATAAATTTGATATTTTTTCAAGCCAAATGTATTCTTAAAGCACATTCAAATATAATTTTAAATGCAAAAACAAAGATCCTGGTTTGCTTGAAAGTTTTTAAACTAGTCATTTTGTTGATTAGAATTTTTGTTATTTATGGTTGGGTCTTTTTTCAGTTGATGACAGTTTTTTAAATAACCGTTGTGACGATTGTAAAAATTTCCATTTCGTTATTTATAGTTGGATTTTCCATTGCCTAAAAGTTTTCAAAATGAAAATTGTGAAAATTAAAAATCCCTTAATTATTATCAGATATTTTTCCAAAATCACCATTGTGATGGCTGTGAAATCCTTTTTTTAATAAAAAAAAACTGTTGTTTACTGCATGTCACCTTGATTGTTTTTACGTTTCAAAATTTTTTTAAAAAAAATTAATATTTTTTTAGTGTTTTCAAATTAATTTTTTATTTTTTTTAAATTAATAATTTTTTAATGTTTTCAAATTATTTTGATGTGTTGATATTAAAAATAAATTTTTAAAATAAAAAATTTATTATTTTAATATATTTTTTAAAAAATATATTTTAAAAAATAATCACAAATGCACTAAAAATTTTTCAAAATGATTGTTATGATGTTCTGTGAGATTTTTGAAATCTATTATTTATGACCGGGATTTTTTCGTTGCGTCGCAATCTTCAAAATGATTGCTGTGCAAGCGTGAAAATTTTAAAATTCATTATTTATGGTTAGATATTTTTTTCATTGCCTCAGAGTTTTTCAAGACAATTGTTATTGACAACCACGCATGCTACGATTATAGTATTAAAAGCAAGATTTTGAAAAATATTGTTGGTGATAGTTGAATATTTACTCATCTTAAATTGACTAGATTTTTAAATTTATTAATGTTTAATTATCGAGATGTTTACATCACTGTATGAATTAAATGGTTCGCTAATTTCTTGCTTGTCAAGGAGTTTTAAAATAAAATTAGCATGTTGAAACGTGCGGCAATAAGTCAATAAAAAAAAAATTTAATGTCAAAAAAATATAAAAATTATAGATAATATTTTTAAGTGTCTTGAATCTAGAAACAATATCATACCCAATAGTTTTGGGTCTAGTGGCTAAACTAAACCAATAGTATTGGGTCTACTTTAACGGCCAAACCCAGTGAGCATTAGGATGGCTGTCAAGCTAAACTCAATAGTCTCGGATCTAGCTACAACTTTAAACTCAATAATATTGGATCTAGCAGTCGAACTAGGCCCATTGGAAGAAAGCTTAGGTCTGACTGCCCAGGCAGACACAATAGCGTTGGGTCTGGCTGGGAGTATAGTGAAATTCTTCGATCTCACATAAATGATCTGTTTTATTTGACTGATGGAGACAAAAAAAAATAATTTTAACAAATTAATATAATTTTTTGAAATAATATTAATTCTAAATAATAAAAGAAAAGAACTTGATTTTACTTTCCTTCCTTCTAGTAAATATCACTTCCTGACTCGATCAGTTTTGAAATGAGATCAACTCCCCCCTACTAAATTAAATAATACAACCTTCTTTTAGAGTGAGAATAGGATTTCGGGCTGCTCTGTCGATAAAGAAATTCTATTATCAGACAGAGAAAAGAGAACTATCTGGTCACCTATTGGTAAATAACCTTATGGTCGGTTAGATTAAGCAAAGCAAGGAACTGTCACCAGGGTTTATTTGTGAAAGTCAATTCTGAAAGCCAAACTTAACAACTTTGAAAATAAAATCTGGGTCTGGTTGCTCAGCCAAAAACACTATATACAACCTTCTGGTCGGTTAGATTATGCACTGTGGATTACACTGCAGACATAAAGTGTTTACACTGTGAACCACACTGTGACACTATGGGAGGACATTGTATTTTTTGTGTTTTCTTCTAAGAGTTGCTGGGTCTAGCTAGGCTATCAGACCCAATGCTATTAGGTCTGGCTGCCTAGTCAAACCCGATGCCCAGCCAAACCCGATACCGTCGAGTTTAGCTATCAAGCGTGATCTAACATCTCTTGGAATCAAAAATAAAAAAGACAATACCTTCTATTTCTACAATGTCATTTATAGTACAAACACTCTGTGTTTATAATGTAGTCCACATTATAATAAATCTAAGTATATAGTACATCCATAATGTTTTTCTCATACGTGTTTAAAATATAGTATAATTATTTTCATGTAAATCATATTTAAATTGTCAATAAATCTTCAAATCAACCATTGCGACGATGGTAAAATTTATTTTTTTATTAGTTATGATTGGATATTTTTCCTTCACCTAGGAGTTTTTAAAATGACAATTCTAACGGTTGTAAATTTAAAAATCTATTGTTCATGGTTAAATTTTTTTACATTGCCTAGAAGTTTTTAAAATGTTCATTGTGATGACTGTGAAATTTAAAAATATGATATTTATGATCGGTTTCTTTTTTGTTCTCACAGTTTTCAAAATATGAATGTTGCGAGGATTGTGAATGATTCAAGGTTAATTTATAATGCAAGAAAAGAAGGCAGCCATGTTATCAACGTGTTTTATGTTTTCTGGTATCATAATTTTTTCAAGTCCAGGACAAGAAAAATAAATTTTTCATTTAATAATATAAATTAAAAAATACATGAGATGACAAATCATAAAAAAATGTTAATTAAAGAGTAGAATGAGAAGTTGATGTTCATTGTAAAAAGTGAAGAAATAGATGTGTATGTGAATATTTGATAATGTATTATGAGCACCTTTTATTTTTTTTTATTTAATTACATGATAACTAAAATGAATAGCCAACCTGGTCCACTCCGCTAACTCGTCAACTGTAACATGAGATTAAAAATAAAAATTGAAAAATAACTTAAAAAATAATCAAAGTTAAGTAAATAAATGAAAAAATAACATGAGTTGCTGGTTAACTTGATTAACCTGACTAACCCGTGATAGCTATGTAGAAAGCAAAGGTATAAAAAAGCAAAAAGCTTAAGATCCAATTACCTAATGTCAAATGATGATTTTTTTTTTAAAAAAGCATTGAAATAAATCCCAAACAACCGGGATTGACTTAACTAAAATGCAACTCGAGATAACCTCATGGAAAGGAAAGCGAAAAAAATTTAAAAGCTCAAGATCTAATATTCAATATTAAGTGATGAAATTGAATAAAAAAACATTTTAAAAAATAAAATCAAACTGGGCTAATGTTAAAAACTAATGATTCGGGTTATGAAATATGATGATCATGTAGAATGCAAAAATAAAAGAAACAAGTAGAAAAAAATCTCAAATCATCAAATGTTTTAAAAATAACAATTAGAATAATAAAAACTAAATTTAATATAAAAACTAATAAAATAAAATAACAAGGGTAAACTAAAAAAATAAATTAGAATAAGAAAATGAAACGAGAACAATAACTGGCGTAACCAATGCAATCCACGTTGCGAGCGTCACCTTACCCTTTAAGAGCCCGTTTGTTTGCGTGGTTGCTTCTGCGTTTGAAGCAACCACAGCAAACATAATGTTTGGTTCCACTGAAAACGCAATTTAATTCTAGTGGGTCCCATACAATTTCACGTTTTGGACGTGAATTTTGCAAAGCAGCTCATAGCTGCTTTGCAAAATCCTGTGTTTACGTGCACAGTGCAATTCACTTGCACTGTTGCGTGAACCTTTTTTTTTTTTTT
>Ga0325411_1009585_pt1 | contig 10318 bp, 6 predicted proteins | sample PopdelMetagenome_13_FD_206181 | JGI IMG/M metagenome (GOLD analysis project Ga0325411, IMG submission 206181) | Populus deltoides microbial communities from Bellville, Georgia, United States - Xylem-PdIQD-R4 | ecosystem: Host-associated > Plants > Phyllosphere > Stem > Wood/Secondary xylem...
AGTGCAAGGAAAATAAACTAATATCTCAATAATAATAATATATACGGGGCCCGTTAGAGAATAAACTTCAGGGACGTAATTGAGATCGCCTATACAGTTGGGTGACTAATATGAAATATTTCAAAAATTAAAATAACTTGTAACAAGAGAAAACTCCATATTCCCTAAAACTACCCCTAGGGTTTTCACTCTTCGTCAGTTGTCACGTATCAGGAAAAAGGGAAAACATCGTCGGCATATACATACATCTTACCTCTCTCAAATTCCTTAAAAAAACCCTTGTTTCTTCTCTCACCAATCAAGAAAAATGGAGGAGGAACTCCACATCCAAGCTCAAACGTCGAAAGCCCTAATAAAACAACTAGCATCAAGCGACACAAAAACCCGAAACAAGTCCTTAAAGATTCTCTTAAACAAATGGTTACCTTCACAACCTCAAATCTCTGAAGAAACTATGAAGAAAATATGGAAAGGGCTGTTTTACTGTATGTGGCATGCTGACAAGTCTTTAGCTCAGAACCAACTAATCAACAAATTGAGTTCTTTACTTACTGTTATTGAAGTTGAATCTGTTTGTTTTAGTTATTTCTCTGTTTTTTTAGTTACTATGAGAAGGGAATGGTCTGGTATTGATGGGTTGAGGTTAGATAAGTTTTATCTTTTGATTAGGAGATTTGTGAATTCTTTTTTTGGTTTCTTGAAAAAGAAGGGGTGGGGTTTGGATGTTGTGGAAAGGTTTATGAGGGTTTTTGTGGAAAAAGGTTTTTTAGCTGATGATAATTTTTTAGGGAACGGTGTTAATTATCATGTTGTTTCGGTTTTTGTTGAGGAATTGAAGGGTTTTTTGCCGGTGAAGGAGGCGGTTTTGGAGGTGATTTTTGGGAATTTTGTGAGTGTAATGGGGAAGGTGAGTGATAAGGTTTTGCTGGGGAAGATTAAGAGTAATGTGTTTGATCTGTTGTTGCGGATGGCGAAGGAATTGTTGGAGGTGAAGATTAAGGGGGGTGACGTTGGGGACAATGATGAGGTGGTGATTTTGGGTTCAATTGCTTTGGTAATGGGGTTCTCTAAGAGGTTTTATGAGTTGGGTTCTTCAGTCGAGTGTTTTCAAGGGAATAGGAAAGTGGTTTTGGGGTTACATGAAGTGTTTTTGAAGTTAGAGAAGGATTTCGTGGCCTCAGGGATCAAGATTGCACTTCCAGAGAGTAATGGTGATGAGGATGAAGAGGAGGTGCCAGCTTTGGTTCCTATTGATAGTGGTATGGGAGTGGAAGGTTTGAATGGTGACGTTGCTAATGGGCCTGGTAGCAAGAAATTGAAGAAAAGCAAAAAGGCAAAGGAGTCGGATGGCAATAGCAAAAAGGCTAAGAAGAAGAAAAGGAATGTCATTTCCGGTTCCCACAGTGAGAGTGATTCTATGGCTGATGAGAATGGTTATGAGGATTTACCAAATGGGGAGAATTCAAGCAAAGAAAAGACTGTTGATGATAATTTGGTAAGGTTTGATGAATCTGCCATAGCAAATCTTCAGAGGCAATTTGAGAAAGTTGCCGCAGAAGTGGGCATAGATGAGGGTGTCACTAGTGCCTGTGATTTTCCTAAAGTCACTGGCAACGGTAATCTCTCCAAAAAGAGAAAGAGAGCGAAGAGGGTGGAATTGAAGCAATCTGAAAATCCAGAATCGAATGGCCAAGAAGATGCTGAAGCTGGCACAAGCACAATGGCAAAGAGCACTGAGAAGAGTGCAAAAAAAGTCCGGTTTTCCATGAAAAACAACTTGATCTGGAAGCCCAGCACTCCTTTACCACCACAAAGTTTGAGAATACCGCCTTCTGTGACCCCTAGAGGAAGTGCACTTAAAAAAGGGATACCTCCGGGTCCAGTTAGGGAGATGCCTGCAAAGAAAAATATGAAACAAAGAGCGAAATCCATGAAGAAAGTCATCAAAGGCATTTCCCCTGCCACTAAGCGTGTAAAGAAGTTAAAATCACTTGCCGTCTAGATTTCAAGGTTCGTGGTCCTGTCTAGGATTTCCTCAATGCTTGATCATAACATCTCGTGCACTTAAAGATTTGACATTTCAGTAGTGTGTTTCCTAGTCTAATTTAAGTCTGATGAGTGTTTATTTCTTCATCTAGTGAAACTCAGACGCACCAGGTTAATTCCATATGCTTTTATACAATAATCAATCATTAACTTAAGCTGGGAATTTTAGCCTTTTCCTCTTTGGATTGTATTTTTTTCGCTTTTCTCTGAATTTCTAGAATGTTTTGGCTACTTTCTTTGAGAATTGAGTTCTGTATGAAAGGGTTGTGTCCTATTTAGAGTATGGACCAGGTCTTCCTTGATTGTCATATTTGATTTTTCTTGATTTTCTGTCAATGAATGAGATCCAAGGGGCTGCAGCACCAGAGAAGTATGGATATAATTGAGAGAGGCTATCAGTGTATTTATGTATTGGTTGTGTATTTAATCATATAACGTGTACAAGGCAGGGACTATGATGGCTGCACCTCTTGTGCTAATATTTTATTAAGGCCTAATCATTGTTAAGAGAATAGTAATAAGAATCTCCGGTTCTTATTGTGTTTGCACTCTAGCATTGAATTTTAGTTGTCTTGGATTATTATCCTCATTATTTTTTATCCTAGATATATTGATCTTAATTCCCATATGTTGACTTGATTATATGTTACTTTTTCCCTTTGTATTCTGTTATGCTTCGTCTACATACCCTGAAATTTTGCTAGCAGTTGCAGATTTTATTTACAAGGAGCCATTAAATTATCTCACTAGACCACAGATTATCTATGAACCCCAGTTTCCTCCTTTTAGTCCTTGTGAATGGAAGACTCCATTTGAACCAGTTTCTACCAATTGCCTACAAGTTAGAAACAGGAAGCTATTAAGATATATATATATATATATATGGTTATGTAAGTGGCAAACTCGAGCAATATAGCTGTAATGACTGATTGGTTCCAACTTCTAATGTCCTGAGAGTGACTTGTTTATGCCATGGTTATGTTCTTTGGAGGCATCCCTTGCCTTCTTGGAGCCTTGCATCAAATCAAGATCAGTATCAGTGGCTGTTGTGTATTTTGATTTTTAGGATATGGATGCCAAACAAACTAGCCTTGCTACTCTTATTATGGATGGTGATCCTCAGAATGCTGTTTAACTAGCTTCCATCATAAGTATTATCCTTGCAAATTTTGCGTCTAGGAGAATCCCCCTCTCCTTTGGGTCATGGAACTAGGTTTTCTTTTGTTGCAACATCAAAATTCTAGCCCAACTGTTTTACCCCCTTGTTCTGGACTTCATGGTAACTCTTCTTTTTTACATCATCTGATTTTCCACTTGCTAGGGAATTCTTCCTGTTGCCATTATTTTTATTCTTCCACAGAAAATGTACCTTTTGTTTAGCATAACTAAAAGAAAGAGATAAGCAAAACAAAGGTTGCTTCTGGTATGATAGTATTGCTTTATGGATGGATGCAGATGAGTCATGATGTCTAGTTATTTGATTTCAGGATGGACGTTTGGAAGGCTCGTGAGATAATTTGAAGGCTACAAGTCATTCGTCTGAAGCACCTGATGATGTGCAAGCGGAGGGGAGCTGTGAAGATGTGCAGTGTTGGAAAATGCGTAGTTGGAAATGGTGTACCATACTTTCGACATGCTCTGTTATTTCCCTGTTCGAATGCTGTACTGGTCACTTTGCTCTGCAGTCCTCGTACTCCTATTTGCTTTGAAAAAATGAATCTTCTCTTGATTGTTTTGTTTTGTGATGCAAATACAGGAAATATCTTTGGAATTTTAGGCCATTTTGTGCCACCGTCATTGTGACATGGTTCTCATTTGCAAATGGGCGATATTCTTTTTGGACTAACCTGTGGATGTTTGTGGCGACTCACACTTTATTCAAGCCAAAAATGGCGAATAATTATCTGATTCATGATCCATCTTCTGAAAATAATGCATTCATGAATAATAAATACCACACAAGATGTTATTTATATTGCTGATAAGCTTAAATGCAACTACAAAATCTGGACTCTGGAGTCGTATTATGCAATTTGCTGGTTGTTCAACTGCATCAGCCAACTTTTGGAATCCAGAACATGGAAATTCATTACTGCGGGTATTTTATTCTGTTTTCAAAATTGGAGATGTCGCCGGAATTTCAAATGTTGCCAACTATTAAGCTCTCAATGGTGAATTTCAGGGTGCCGTGCCCATCATTTCTTTCGTTCTTCAATCCATGTTTGATGTTGATGGCCGTGGCACGATAAGGCATCGCCTCTAATTATCATAAACCTAAATCTCTTTTTGAATTTGGTACGCTCGTATAGCCTTCGGTGGCTGCTAAAAACCCAGTGAGTCCATGATCATGAACCACATAGGTCCCAAGTGGAATCCATTTTAAGGTTTTGATTCTAACCAAAAGACTTAATTCAACTCAAAATGATGCTTCTCAACTTTTAGAAACACGAAGACAAAGAAACGGAAAAAAGGCTGCCTCTCGAATAAGTCAAAATACATTAAATGACCGAGAATAACATGAAACAATGGGGACAAATTCACTTCCAATGAATAAGCAAGACAAATGGCTTCATATACAAATATTATACGACAGTTGAGAATATGATCTAGATTCGAGCAACCCATTACAAATCCAAAATGGAAACCGTAAAAAAGGAATTCCTTTTACCTTCTCCTTTGGAGCTCTTCTCAAGGAAAACACAGGATTGTATTTCTTTAACCTTCGTTTTCTTGGCCTTACTTCGACAGCACTTTGTAGCTATACGTGACATGTAGCTGGTGGCAATGATATCATTCCCAATATGTTGAAGTACAGAAACAAATCAATTCTATGAGATTGCAGTGGACTTCTGCTAATCAAGAGCAGCTTTGCTCCTGCGTCCAGATATTGGCTTTGGTAGACCATCGAATATTGGTATACTGATGGCTGCAGTTGAGAGAGCCTGTAAATCAGGTTTCAAACTCCACTTTGAAGTTGGCCAAACAGAAGAGGAATAACTGTTCTCCTGGTCCTGCAGACTTGGCGTGCTTGATGATTTACGAACTCCATCAGACACGTCAGCAATTATCGAATCTCCCAAGCCCACTGGCATAGCATTCAACCATCCTGGCTCTGATTCAGCAGCCAGTGATGTTCTGCTTGCTGATTTTGGTCTCATGGATAGACCTTTTCCTGTTACAGGTGAAAAAGCACGACTTCCACCATTGTTCTCTTCTTTCAACAGCTTTTCTGTTGTGCCAGATCTAGGATCAGCATCAGCTTTCTGGCGTCTTCTAACAAACTTCTCATTGGATTTCTCACCCTCCCCTTCTCTAGCTTCTGACAGAGGATTGTATTCTGCTGCCAAACCATTCTCAGACAAGAAATCGTCAGCCAAATTTATAGATCTGTGATTGCTATAAGATGTGCCAGATACTGGTGTAGCTCTATGCAGCAGCCCCTCATTTAAGTAATCCAAGCTTCCTCTTCTGTAAACAGCCATCTCCATACCTTCAGCTGAATCCTTGCGTTTTGAAGATTTGAGACCATAGAAATTCTGTAAAGTGCTCATAGCTGGAGAAACCTTCTGTTGAGGTGATTTTAGGCTTAAAGACTCGAGTGTTTCCAACACATTCGAGTGGCGTGGCCAAGGTGGTGTCATGCCAACGTCATTTCCTCTGCAAAGAAGTTAGAGCCTTGTTACTCAAAGCGAATCTGATGTCTTTGCATATTTAGATATTGGGAATTATGGGATCACCAAAAGCAAAGAATTGTAAAGAAAATCTATAATCTAAAACAATAAGTCATTTATCCTACCTTAACCTAGTTTTTTGTGAACTAATTCATATTTCTGCAGATGTCTCCAAAAACTACTGAATTGATAGTAGTTCCACAAAATAAAAAAATAAAAATTTATCAATGGTAGTAGAAGAAAGCAAAGTACTATTGTGGGGGAGGGGGGGGGGGAAGAACAGAATGGAACATCAGTAATCTACTATGCCTTTCAGCTCGTTATAATAGGAGTTGATATTCCACGCAAAGGCTTGCTTGATTATCTAGCATTAGAGTGTAGCAAAACCACGAAGGGAATGTGGCAGCAAACAAGTTTTATTACAATGAGAATATAGCTAGTGCAGATATTTAAGAACAACACAGAGGCTGAAACAAATCCAGAAATTTAGTTATCTGGCTATCTGGCATCGTGAAGATTAGGATAATGCTGTTCTTTCAATATGTACTGAATGCAAATGAATTGAGAGAAATTGATTTTAGCATGGTATGTCCAACAGAAATCCCACTTGCTACAAGAGAAGCACAAATTAGTAGATATCCCAGATGACAAATCAAAACAACAAAAATATAGTAGAGAAAGAACTATCATGCCAGGCTGTATCTTCCCAGGCAAGGAACTTGCATTAAGTTACAGATTAAAAACCCGGGAAGAAGGAACCTGCATTAAGTTACAGATGAGAGACCCTACCAAGTCAAAATGACCAATGACTCCAAACACCACAGCCACTAATTTTAAAGAAAATTAAAATAACAAACACATTGGAGATGCCACAGTTCTTTTCTTTTCTTTTCTTTTCTTTTCTTTTTTGTAAAGAACAAAATAATACAAGTAAAAAACAATTAAAACAAGTGAAAGAAAGGAGGGAGGCTAGGGAAAGATTGTAGAGGAAAAGGTAAACAAGAAGAAAGAACAAAGAATGAGGTTAACCTCCCAATACTTATCAAGAACAATTGAAGTGGCCCCTAAAGCTCTCTGGATATAGTCTCTTAGCCAAAAGACACCCTCCCCATTTTAATATTGAAGGCTCCCCCAGGAACTATGTGTGTATGGAACTTAGTGCCAAAGACGTGTCAAGTGACCACATCTCCAATATACGAGAGTGACGAAGAATGAGGAGGGGGGGGGGGGGCAAGAACAGCGTCTGATGCTGTTTGATGAGAATGTGTCTCAAACCTTCATGTCCCAAATCCTTAGAGAGCATTCTAACAAGCCCTCTTAAGGATTTCAAAAACTCATTTGACCTCTAACACAAAAAGGCAGAGCTTCACAGTGTCAGCTTCAGTTGCCAAATTATGGTGGGGAACTTATCATGGATCTTGTTCTTCATGTTGATGAAAACCTCAATAACAAGTAAAACATGTAATGCAAACTATGAAGGAGAAACTGAAGTCGGACCCATGTTCCTCAATCCTACAATCTTCTTGTCCGATCAAAGCTCAAAACAATTAACTAGACCAGAGCAGCAATTCCATAAGGTTCCTTCCTTTTATTTTTTTCGTTGTCCACTTTCACGCAAGGTTCCAATTAACAAATACAATGGTGAAAGAGAAAATCACATCCGGTACCATCAAAAGTAATAAGAATATCCCCACCTATTTCAAAATATTTTTTCTCTTCCACCTTTTGATCTCTCCTCAATGTGTCTATCTCTCTCTATGGAGTAACTACTACTAGTTACTCCAGTAGTAATATATAATTTCTTGTCCTCGGTAAGAGAAAAACATTGGCAGAACTCTTATTGCTTCCACATTACACCAGTCTATAAAAGTTTTTTATAAGGACAAATTAAAAACTTGCCCCATATAAGACCCTTCCAATCTTTTTCAACACTGTTTGAAAGGCAAAATGCACAGCAGATCAACATTTAAAACAATCAGAATTCACGAAAACAGAATAAGTTGTTCAGCAGAAAATGGAAGGTGAAAAGGGATTGACTTTGACGATGGGAGCTGATCAAGTCTGGTAATCCAGTGAAGAGAAGATACTTCAAATGACAACTCAGCAGAGTTATAAACATTGGAAGGGAAACTATCATTGTCAATCTAAGCCCAACAACTAATGTTATATTAAGGTAGAATACAAATTTATAGGCAAGATATAGATAAAGATGGCCGAAACATGGCATCGAAAACTCAGGAGCAAGGACTGTATCACAACAAGTGCAGAATCCAAATAGAAAAGGTAGATGATACAATTAAAAGCTAATATTAGAGTATAGTAGGCAATTATTACCCTGGAGAAGCAGAACCGTTAGACAAAATGGGGGAAGGTGGATGTCTTCCTGGTAATGGTATAAGCAAAGTCTTTAAAGCAAACATTTGAAGATCTGTAGACAACCCATTTAACCTTTTGATGTCGGCCACCTAAAAATCATATGACAACAAACACTCTAAGACAATTTATCTAAAACCCGTATCATAAGAACACACAATAAGCAGTTCCCATCAAGAAATCAAACAGATCATCAAAATAAAACAGGAAAAAAAACCCAAATTCAAGAAGAGAGAAACCCCTACCTCAACACCATATTTGATGGCAACACCAGCAAGAGTGTCCCTATTAGAAACTTGATGTTCTATGTAATTCTTACCAGTGCTGCTATTACTGTCACCGCTTCCTCCTCCGTTACTAATAGCGATATTACTATTTGAAGGAGACATTTTATTTGGGTTTCTTTCTCTCAACTCACAGATCAGGTGCTACCCCTTTTTTTCTTCTAAGGATGGAAAGAAAGGAGAAAGAAAAAGAAACCCAATTCGTTTCAACAGTGGAATTAAGGCTTAGAATTTAGATCATATAAAAAATAAAGATTTGGGAAGAGTGTGTATAAACAAATATATTAAGAAAATAAAAAATAATAATAATAAAGGGGGTTTGATAAACGGAGACTGAAAATGGAATCCAATTAGATTCTCTTACCAGTAACAATCATCATGGGATTCGGCTTTTGCTGTTCTCTAGTTTTGACCATGTAAGAATAATGTACAAACTATTCTTGCTAATTTGATTTTATTTTATTTAGAAAAAAGTATTAAAGAAAGAGGTAGAGGAAAAGTCGGTGCCCAAAACTTCAGATGTTAGGCAAAGGATACAGAGAGAAGGAAAGGAGACAACTGTGCTTTGCTTAAATAAGGTCACTAGTAATATTTTATTAATTATTTTTTAGATTTATTTAAGAGAATTGTAGAAAAAATATTAATGGATATTTTTTTATTTTTTTATTTTTGATGAGTTATGAATTTTATTATTATTATTTTTGTATTTATTTTTTAATATAAATTTAAAAAATAATTAATAAAATAACATTAATTATTGACAGTATTTTTATAGTTTTTAAACTTGTCTAGGTAATCAACCCAGTTTAAAGCTCATGTCACAGGTTATGATCGAATTATCAGATCATTTCGAATTAATTTTATTTTTTTAAATAAAATAATGTTGTTTTTGTTAAAAAAATAAATAATCAATAAATTATATCTAAATCATTCGGGTTTTTGCTTTTTATAAATTTTTTTAAACTCAACTCTTATTGAGTTAAGCCAGATTTTAAAATTATAGTACTTCTCTTAATTTTTTTATTAAAAAATAAAAATTTAATGGATATACATAATTCAAAGTAAAAATATTAATAATAATAATGTCACGTTTTTTTCCCAGGCAAATGTGAAGACATATCAGTGATGCAAGCTTGTTACTCGTTACTTACATGGATTCGGGGGGTGTCACCATAAAACGTGGAAAATCAATAAGCAGACGTTTGGAGAGCTCAGAGCTGTCTGAAAACATCTTTGGCGGCTTATTATATATATATATATATATATATATATATATATATATATATATATATATATTATTCTTTTTTTCTTTTAGAGTGTGTTAATTTTTATGGTTGTGGTTTTAAAAAAATATGGTTAATTGTTGTACTTAGTTGAATTTAAATACATATTTGATAAAAATTATAGTTGAAGTTTATATATAACAAAAAAACATGTATAAAATGTTTGGTGGTAGTGTGGTTGCGATTGTTTTTTAAAGTGTTTTTTACTTAAAAATACATAAAAATAATATCAGCGAATCAAAATGATCTGAAAACACAAAAAATATATCAATTTGAAGCAAGGAAAAAAAATTAAATTTTTTTAAAAGCGCTTTTAAAATTAAAAACAAACATGGTTTTATGAAACCCACTTAAAAAAACACGTAAAAATTGTTGCACAAAAATTCCGTTTCAAACTTAATATTTTAGTAGGCCCCACGATACAAAACACAATTTAATTTGTTACCAAATATCTTATTGCGTTTGTTTTACCGCAAAGACAAAAACTGGTGAAAAACAAACATGACTTTAGTGTTTTTACTTACCCGTGTCATGGATAAAAAAAATCTAATATTAAAGAAAATATGCATGTAAGGAAAAAATTTAATCCTGAAACTCGAATTTTATTTTTTTACCTGGGTTGAAGTTAAAGAAAAGCGTAAATAACAATAGCTTCAATGAG
>Ga0325411_1009589_pt1 | contig 10312 bp, 8 predicted proteins | sample PopdelMetagenome_13_FD_206181 | JGI IMG/M metagenome (GOLD analysis project Ga0325411, IMG submission 206181) | Populus deltoides microbial communities from Bellville, Georgia, United States - Xylem-PdIQD-R4 | ecosystem: Host-associated > Plants > Phyllosphere > Stem > Wood/Secondary xylem...
TAAAATAGCAGTGGTGTCAACAGCAAAGAAAGCTTACATGTTAGATAAGTAATGCATGCATCTATAAGTTTACATAACCAGAAATGTGACTCAAAGAAAAGAGATCAGTAATCAGATAGCTTACCTTGTTTCTGTGCTCCTGAATCCCCTTGGATTAGTAGTCTTCTTTGTTTTAGATCCCAACACATTGGGATTGGGAAGGCTGGTCATTCTAGGAATGTTAGATTGCCATGGCAAATCTGGCTCAGAAGAATCACTTGTTGCAGCCTCAAGTTCATCAGAGTCATCAGTGGATGCCATTTCAAACCTACTCCTCTGAGCATCATACTCTTGGTTGTCCTTTGTGTTCTGTGGAGATTTGTAGGGTTGTTCTGGATAAATCTTTGAAGGGTCTCGAGCATAAACCTGATAAAACATCCCGGGCAATTGTCTGCTGTCTACTTCCCATTGCCCTGCAGGATTTTCATCTCTTCTTGCAGCGTCAAGCCTATTCACCATGACCTTGTCAACCCAGTCACCAAAGACCAATTCTTTATCATCCTCCTTTCCAATCAATGCAGGACTGCCAGCAGATGACCAAGGAGGTGAATACATGATCAAGTCCTGGGGATCCAAGCTTCGCCTTCTTGGAATTGACGAATAGTGGTTCGTAACCTGCAGATCATTAATCAGTATGTAAATTATGGTTATGAATATTAACTTTATTCTTTGGTAGATGGCTAAATTGGGCAAATATATACATATTACAAACATGCAGTAAAATCATTTTCACATGATGTTGAGATGATTTTCTAATGGTAAAATGGCATGTCTTAGTATAAGTAGTAAAATAAGCATTATCCAGATTATTAAATGGGAAATCCAAACATTAAAAGATGCGTGCCCTTGGGCATTAAATGTAAACCAGGAGTACAACCTCCATGCTCAGGCAAGATTAATCATTAAACAAATATATCTACAACTGAAAGCAGCGTGCAAAGAATCAATTTCAGTCATTGGTTATGTTAATTTTTTTACCTCTGCATTACCATCCTCCATCTGCCTATGACCATTGGTGATGCTACTTGCATGCCAACTATAAGAAAAGGGCAAACCAGGCTTCCTTTTAAGTCTTTCTGGGGTGCTGGATCGAGAATGCTGTGAATTTGCTGACTCTCCTTCCTTCATTGCTAAGGCTGCTTTGAGATTAGCCATCTGAAACCAGACATAATAAAAATAAGTCACTGCACTTCTAGATGAAAAGGTACGTAAGAGATAATAACAAAATCAATAATAACAAAAATAGCAGCTCTAAGGCGTGCCTTACAGAAAAAAATATCTGATAACAGGCAAGCCCATCATTTTCTTGTATCATGTACAAGGACATATATAAAATGAGGCCAATTCTTAACCTGATCCCAAAGAAGAAAAAAAGATGATGAGCATAAAGTAAGAACCTGCTCTTTCAGCTCCTTCACCTCTGAACTATCTTTATTAACTCGAGCAGCGCCAAGCTCAACAGTGGCAACCCGTTCAGCGAATTTAAGCGTGCTAAATGTTTCTCCAAGAGCATCAGCCTCAGGACTTATGTGGACAAACATGAGTGTCTTAGCCTGCCCTCCTGGTGATTATTTGGACCAGAAAAATAAGCAGAATGAGATTATATTAGAGAAAGAAGGGAAACAGAATGCCTTTGGTTAATCTTACCAAGTGAATCCTGGAGTAGTTGAGTGAGTTTGCTGTTCCTGTAGGGAACATGTGAGTTTTTTTGAGCAAGAGAGGCAATCACATCTCCCAAAGCAGAAAGAGATCTATTGATATGCTGTGCTTCCTTTAATCTATCTCCTGTCACCTCAGATTTGTCAACCCTTTCACTTCCTGCCAGGTCAACTAGATGCATCGAACCACGGAGTACTGCTCCAGATGTCAGGTCTCTCCCTTGAACATGAACTGTCAGGCAGCTGCAAATATGGGCCAATATATAAGTATCATTTAATTAAGCACTATTATTTTATTTGTACTCTGAAAATCACAACTGCGACATGAGACATTTTCTGCAGCATTAGGCACACCTGTGGGATCGACTGCTCCGGTCATTCATTGCTGTAGCGCTAACTGCACGATTCCTTTGCCCGATGTTCATCAAATTTAAGACATCAGATGGTGATGATACAGACACAAGACTTGCATCTGGTACGTTTATTCCATTCTGAGAACTGTTTCGAATATCTAATGTATACAGGAGTTAAGAATCCAAGTAGAAAAGTAAGCTGAGTTGAAGGAAAGACATTGTCAAACTGAAAGAAAATAGTGTCATGAAGGATATCTTCTGTTGAGACCATCAGTTGCAAGGAGATCCCTCACTTGCTCGTTGTAAATTTCAAGCATTTGGACAGAGATATCGTAGCAAATAACTTCCTTTCTTTGATCTGAGAGGAGAAATAGATCACTCAATGCCCTGTAGTTTACACCTAGGCTTTCCTCTGTAAGATCCTTGGGACCAGTCTGAAAAATGAAGGAAATGAATAAAGTCAAATGAGTAACCGAAGGCTGTTGACCAAGATTTATGTTTTAATATGGTACATGAATCATCTCACCATAGTATAGGTCTTCCCGGATCCTGTTTGGCCATATGCAAATATACATACATTGTACCCATCAAGAACAGACCGGATCAAAGGCTGGGTGTCTGCAAAAACCTCCCCTGAAGGAAAAATAGAAGGATAAAAAAGTTAAGGAAAGCTGATAAGAACGAAAAAGAACCTGAATGGAGCCATACTCACCTTGAGTTGCCAAAGGACCAAAAACCTTGTTGAAGCTAAATGATTTGCGTCCCTCTTTGCCATATTTCGAAGGGGTGATAATTGAAATGCTCCCTTCATCTATGCGATCCACCGTACCAAAACGATTTGGTTGCCCAGTCAAGAAGGGTCTTACTCGACAATAAACTCTAATATTTCCTAATAAATCATATTCATTATCATTAAATTTAGTAGAGAAACTTAGTGTATGAGTGCAGTAAATCCATGGAATCAAACTTCAAAATAAAAAGATAATACCTTTCAGGTCCTGCACTTGATTGTATAACTTGCGGTTCTCCTCTAGGACTCTCTGGTAGCCTGAAGCAGCATGAGCTAGACCATACAAGTGCTTACCTGTTACAAGAAACTAGTAATGATATATATTACTCATCTTCTAATAATCTGGAAGAAGTGCATAGAATCTTAATTGTACCTAAATTGTTGAACTCCTCCAGATATTTCATCTGCAAAAAATGCATTCCTTCTTTTGTAGCATGAAGAGTAAGTTTCAATTCCTGCAGGTACCATCATTTATCAATGATTAAAGCCTTGTGGAAAGGCTTAAAGACTTCACCCTAGTATAATACAGAGACATTACCTTAATGTCTTTTTGTTGTCGTTCAACCAACACTTGCTGTTTCAAAAGCTGGTCATTTGATTCCTCATGAGGATTGCCCTTATAAGTGCACCATTCCTCTGTATTGATTTGTGTGGAAGAGTCTTCTTCCATCTTAACCATAGCATTAGTAAAAGAAAATGTCACCCAATTGGTTTCAATAATTCTGAGCATTTGTAAATATAAAAACATGCTTTCGAAATTACATTTCAGGTTATGCAACTGCATTGCATGAGCGAAATATTCATAGTCCAAGCCAAGTGCATACCCTTGTATCGCTAGAGCTTGAAAGAGGCATGTCAGGGCTAGATTCTTCCATATCTTTTGCTGTTGTTTTCATCTGTCAGTTTCGTATGCATGATTTCCCATTTGATTTATTAGCAATAATATGAAGAGGTAACTTCTTCAGTACACAAACCACACGAGAATATGGAGGGAGACAAAGGAGGATGATATCATTTCAGTAAACATGACAGCTCACCTGCTCATTCTGGCTCACCAACCGACGCTCGAACTCCTCCATGACTTTATTTAGCATAGACTCTACAATCTGTTACCAATCAGAGTGTTATGAGGAAGAATTTCTGTCAATTTCTTGTGCGTCTACGTGATGGGATCTCCTTCAAAATTCTCATTCTGATGAGGAAATTCATCTAAAAAATTAAGGTAACAAGCATCAGAACACCTACATTTGGTATTTCTTCTTGCTTCCTGTTTGAAAGAACTGTACGGACAAGCATCTTCAAAGAACGAGAGGCGCCCTGCACATGCAAATGAGCTTATAATTGCTAGTCACCTCTCTAAAATCGTAAAACTAAAAAACAGAAAAGTTCACTCACAGCTTCGCTTAGGTCACGGAATTGTTCATCAAATGAAGATGGATCACCACTGCTCATCCGAGAAAAGGAACTCATGAAAGGCTCGGAATTTTTTCGCATGAAGAGTTTCCCACCCCCACAAGATGAGGGTTTCAAGTTTCCTCCGTATTTCCATGTCCCAATTCCACCACTTTGTTTCCATTCATTATATGACTTGAGAGCTAAAATACAGTTCACAACCCTAGCAGATTTTCCTCCCTGGAAGTTCATGATACAAAAGAATATCACAGCAGGAAGACAACTCTCACAAAGTAATAGAAGATTAGCATGGCATTTTCCAGATTTTCCTTTCTGTTTCAACCTAAAGTTAATCTCTCACCTGTTCCAAATCAGAAGCTTCAAAGTTTGGAATCCCCATTTCCTCAACAGCTACCAGGAAGTTTCTCACGTTTTCGAAGTACTGAAATGCTGATAAAGCAGCCCCATCAGGAACTTCAACAGAATCACCAGGACCTTCCACTACCTATAAACAATAAACATCACCAATACCAACAAATAAGTATAACTATCCTCCAAAACATAATAAAATAAACACCGGGCTGAATGATACCTTTGGAACTGCTCCAGGTTGAATCTTGTTAAGGACTGTACACAAAATTATCCCACTTCGCAATCCAAACCTGAATTCTTCTTCAGAGGGCTCAGCTGGCAAATCTTTACCCCCAACAACTCCTGCTGTCTTTCGAAGCCACCCAGCTGCTTCATACCTTCTCAAGGCTGTAAACCAACACAGAGATGTAAAATCACTATGCCCCTCTTTTTTTTCTTTTCCTTCTTTTACAGGAAAATATAAGGCGTACAAAGTAACTTTTTCAAGTTGAAGCCCCCCTATTCCGATTCCAATTTTACGACAACAATTCCATCTGACCACATGACGGGAATTCCTCAAAAAATAAAAATACAAAGAATAAGCACCATGAAAGAAGTAATTATGAGAACTCTCTAACTTGGCAAAAGTTTCATCTACATACTGATTCAATGATCATCACTAAGAAAAAGATGAACAACAATAGCTCAATTTTTCATGCCTAGGGAATGAACTTCCACAAAATTACCATAAAAATCCAAGAATGTTAGGAAAAAACTGTATTGATATCAATATAGGATCACACAATTCATGAAATATGACCCTAAAATACTACAAATTCCATTTCCATGTTGTGCATTAATCCAACTTCTGTGAACCAGCCACCTAATCCATAAAATTCAATAGCCTACAAACTCCTTATAGATCATTCAAGATTCCACAAAAATGAAATCAAAACACAGACCAGAAGCTTCTCAAGCATCCTCCAATAATCAAAGATCTAAAAACTAAAAGGCATGATCAAATTCAATCAAAATGTGCAACAAAGAAATAAATGAAGGAGAAGATTGATATCATACAAGCTTCTTCAGCTTTTCTTGAAGCCACCAAATCAACATCTCTTGGTCGAGCTCCAATATTTTCTTGAATCATGTCCTCTACAACAGAAGCAGCAGAGAAAGGCCAAACTTGTTGCTGCTGCTCTGTTTCCATTTTTTTCTTTCCTTCAAAAATATCATCACCCCACAACAAAAAAATCCAATCTTTCCAACTCTAGAGATCCTATCTCAAAAAACCCAATTCAAATATTTCCCATTTAACCTCAAAAAACGAAGAAAAGAAAAGAAAATGTATCTTTCTACGTATACAATGCAATGTGCATGTATGCATACATACATACATATATATATATATAGTTGTTGTTGTTGTTGTATTTTTTAGGAGAGATAAAAACAGGAAATGTGGTGCTTCTTTAGAGAGAGATCTACAGAGACATATTCTCTTGAATTATAAAGAGGGATAGATAGAGAGAGGGAGAGGGAAGAGAGAGAATTTTCGTGGGAAAATCTTCTCTCTTAACTTTCTCTGTGGTTTTGGTGTCTTTTCTCTTTCTCTGCCTATATGTGTCTCAGTGCTGTTGCTGTGTCTAATATTGAAGAGCAAAAGGCTCGCCGAACCTGGTTCCGAGCCTCCCGGTTTGGGTTATCCTATTGGTTTATATTTTTTGTAGGGTAGAGAAAGTAAAGGGCTAATTTTTACCTTTATGTTATTTTAAAAATACTATTATTATTCACTTTTTTATTTTTTTAAATGGAAATATTTAAAATATAATAGTATGTTTTTGAAGTTTTTTAATCCGATTTTATATATATATATATAACAAGTTATTTTCATTTATGTTGGTGTATTTATTAAGAGAATTTTTTCTTCAAAATCATTGATAGTTATTTATTTTTATATTTTATGTCTATTAAAATCTTAGTTTTTTAATATATATATATAATAAGTTATTTTCATTGATATTGGTGCATTTAAAAGCAATTTTTTATGATTTTAATTTATTAAATTTAAAAATAATATAATAATATAAGGAACAAATTAACTTATCATTTACACAGCATGTTGTGTTTATCTAATTAAAATTTATTTTTTCATAAATTAAATTTTATAAGTAAAAAAACTATTTCATGCTAGTAAATTAGGGGGGGTCTTTTGTCTAAAAAAAAGTAATTACTCCTATTTATTAGACATTTTAGGCATTAAAAAAAACAAATTGTGGAGACATTTTCTAATTTATCTTATGGTTTGATATAATTTACAATTGGTTGGAATTCTTCATATAATTTTGAATTAGTATAAACGTCTGCATGCATAATCATTCCATATGGATTATACATACTTAGACAATTTATCAATTGAGAATCTTGGGATAGCTTGTGTGTCAAAGGATTGAATATTTATTAAACTTGTCCGGCCAATGGATTGTTCCGGAAAATTTGTAATTAAAATCTAATTTTAACCGAGTTTTAATTTGAATTAAAAAGATATTAATTCAATCAAATCTTGTTAATCTAATAAATTGATCTAAAGTTGAAAAAAAAAACCTTTTTCAACAAGATATAAAAAACACAATGTAAAAATTATAAAATCATAAGTAAGTTTTTTTAGCTAATTATATATTGATAATTCCATCAAAGTAGTAAATATTAGTATAACACAATTAAAATAAAAATAGAATAAAAATTAAAAAAAATTCAAGCACCTTAAAATACATAGAAAGCTAAAAATAATAAGAAAATCCAGAATATATATGTCCATTGATTATTCATACAAAACCAATAAAACCACTCATCTTATACTTACTATAATCTTGTAAATTCAGTTTAATTTTACTGATTTTATTGATTTTGCACGAGTTAAGTCTAATTTTATTGATTTTCGAGTTTTTGGTTCTATTTTACATGTTAGATGTAGTTGACTCGTAAAATCATACGATCGTATGATTTTACAAATCAACTCATGATTTTAACAACAATAGATTGATCTATGATCTGGTTAACTTGACCAAACATGGTAAGATTAACATCAATAACTTCAAAAAATAAAGAAAAAAGAAAACAATGTTGTTTTGATAAAAATAATTAACCAGAATTGATCTGCAAGTCCAATAATCCGAGTCTTTTTCTGGGTCAATCCCTCTAGTTCTATCAACTACAAAAAAAAAAAAATCTATAGAGAATAATTTGGTTTAAAGGAGAAGTATACGGCACTCCTACTTCAAAGAGAAGTAGATCAAGAGAATTAATCAATTGCCTATTAAAGGCAAAGAAAATATAATCTAACCTCTTAAATTTGATAGCAAAATAAATAAAGTTGTTGTTTTCACTTCTCACCTCACATAATCAATGACATGGACTTCATTTGCCTTTGCCAAGTGTCAAGAGGAGAAATTCTATCTTTTGAGGAGACTCTGAATTTTTCCTAATTTACTAATATTAGAGCATGGAAATTGGAATAACCCATTAATTACTCATTTTTCTTCTTGTTGTTGACTTGGTAGCAATGCTATTGTATGAAGATCCAAGGCTATCACAATCCAAAGACGCTTTTTTTGGCTACTTTCCCTTTGTACTTGAGCTGCCTCAGCTGGATTTCTAAGTAATATCACCTATCCCTTGTGGATCCAAAATCATTTAACTCAAAGTTCTATATATAATCCATGAAAGTGTTCAATGCCTGAGCTAGTAAATTAATTTCCATCCCAAATTAATCTTCTTTTTTTAAAAAAAAAAACTTTACTTTATTCAATTTGAATTTGATTGCAGTTGATAGAGCGAATGAAATATATAGAACTAATGATTAAATCATTATGATTTCGTTATTTTTTTCCTTATATTTATTATTTTTATTTACATATATAAATTAAATCAAAATCATAAGAATAAATATGACCAAAAATAAAAATTATAAAGATCCAATATAATAAAAAAAACCAAAACTATAAGGGTTAATATGGTAAAAAAATTGTGCGATCAGGAGTATGAAAAGTGCTTCTATAACCTTGTGTGGTTTAAATAAGAAAAAATAAGCAAAGAAAAAAAATAAAAAAAATTTAAAATTTTTTTAAAATATTTTTAAAATACAAATACAACAGGAATAAAACCCTCTTACCTTCTTGTTTTTCTTGACAGTACAATACCAACATCTGCATTTGTCAAGAAATGAAACATTATCTTGTAGATAATGTTACTTGAAAATGTTGTTCTTTGAACCTTACGCATTTTAGCAACACAATCAACAAGAAATATAAATCCTTAGGCCGCTAGTAGCACTCAAAAAAAAAGTCTATGGTTTTTCTGCTTTTTTCGACCTTGTTTGTTTGTTTGAAATGCAAGATTTTAGCATCAAATTCATAGGAAGACATTAAGCTAATACAATATAATATCGATAAATTAACAACTTTAATGAAATAATATTTTTGTTAAGTACTGATTTAAATTTAAATAGTATCTCGATTAATAAATAAAGTTTCATGATCCAAAAAATATTAATTTATAAATGTTTAGCTGTAATCGGCAATTAAAATAAAAAAAAGTACCATTATTTATCTAAATGATTTGCTACTTTTTATGAACAAGTTTGTTCGAAATATATGCAAAAAATTTCTAAATCAAAATAATAAAATAGGGTTAGTGGAATCATTAAACCCTTGTTGTTTTTATTAGGCAGTTGATCATTTCTAGTTCATCGTTAAATAGTTGTATGACAGAGAAAAATATATCAAAAATAAAAATGTGTTTTGTTGAAGTGATGAAGACATAAATATAAAATAAATTTATCCGAGATAATTTTAAAATAAATTTTTACATTTTCAAAACATAAAATACAAGGAAATATATTTTCTTTATCTCTAGTATCTATGTTTCTTATGTCTCGAGATAGCAACTTATCTTATTGGTTTTTTTATATATCATATTAAAAAGAATTGGTATTATTTATCAAATTATCTAACAATTGTAATTAATGTTGTTATTATTTATGAATGTTTTTAGCATTGTGAGTATTAATTCTTGTAAAGAAGTAATTATCAATTTATTAGATGCATATTGTTGATTTTCAAATATATTTGATTTTAAATTCAAAATAAATGGCTAATAAAGAGATGCAAGAATTCATTTCTCCAAGAATATAATTCCTGGATTAATACTAAAATCATTTTTTATAAAATTAATTCAAGCTTAACCCAATTTACATGCTAAAAAAAAGGTTTAGGCCAATTCATGTTATTTTCCTTTGCAAATATTATTCACTTTTATTGGGATTTTTTGTGACTGAAGTTTGTTTTATTTATGTATTTATTAAATAAATTAAAGAAGTAGCCAAGCAAGCTATGGTTCCTTCCCCTAATCTGCTCAATGGATTATATTTCGAATTCATCATTTACTAATTTGCCACCGATAATATTATTTCTTTGTGTAAGTAAAGCAGTAACTATTTAAACATAAGAAGGACTTCAATGTCAATTCAATCCCTCCGTTCCCTCCAACATTCACAAGTATTCAAATGTATGGTTCAGACCCAAACCTCCTAGGTTCGGATGATTAATTTTTGCTAATGGAAAATTAAGGGCAATTAAAATAATAGTGGGCCCCAAAGCGTGGTCTAGAAGTTGGGGCCCAGTAATCCATGCCGGCATTCACTAGTTAACGCAATACGGATGCCGGCCCAATCT
>Ga0325411_1009590_pt1 | contig 10311 bp, 5 predicted proteins | sample PopdelMetagenome_13_FD_206181 | JGI IMG/M metagenome (GOLD analysis project Ga0325411, IMG submission 206181) | Populus deltoides microbial communities from Bellville, Georgia, United States - Xylem-PdIQD-R4 | ecosystem: Host-associated > Plants > Phyllosphere > Stem > Wood/Secondary xylem...
CCTCGACTATCTCGACTTCCTCGACCAGCTTCATTTGAAGTTCCACGACTCACAAGGGCACTAGTGACAATAGGGGCAGATCGAGATCCCTCTGAACGCAAGATTCTTATAAAGGTGTCACGAAGAGTGGTTATCTCCGGACTAGAAAGAATCTGTGTTCAAGCAACATCAAATTCTGGTGGCAGACCTGCAAGGAAACTCATAACAGCCGTCTGCTCATGTTGAGACTACTGAGTTTTCACATCAGTACTAAAAGGAAGAAGAGAATTCAGCTCCTCGTATACCCGTTTAAAATCCATAAAATTTTCAGTGAGAGACATGTCTTGCTTCTCTGGGCGATAAAACTCCTTACACACATCATATATACGAGAGATATTTCCTTTGCCAGAATATAAGAAAGCCAAATAATCTAGTAGATCTTTAACAAATTCACAGTGATTAACTAGACCAATCACTTCAGTACCAATAGAATTTCGAATCTGCAGGAAAATTCTGGCATCATCTCTCAACCATGCCTTCTTTGTTGCAGCATCAGATGGTGGATCATCAACAAGGTGATCATTTTTATCAATACTACGAAGATACATTCGCACTGTTTTGCTCCAATTCAAATAATTGGTATTATTCAGTTTGTGCTCTGTGATTTTTGTTGTCATAGGAACAACATCAGAAATCACAGTTTGCACTTCTGTGTTCCTACCCTCTGCCATTACTGCACTCAAAGCAGGACAACCAACAGTAGAGAAAAAAATTGTGACTCGATTGGGCCACGCTAAAGAAAAAAGAATCCTATGGCTCTGATACCATGTAGAATTGTGAGTATGAAAATGATCTTTCTTTTATTCTTGATGCATGAGTACAATATGTATATATACAGGTCTAGGATTAATATAAATCCCTAGAATCAAGCTATAATTGAATGCATATAAATCAGCCCTGCAATCAACCCTATAACTGACACCTATAGTTGACTTACTCTATTTAGAACAATAATCAATCCTATAATTGATTTACCATATTTACAACATTTATATTGGAACAAAAGATTCTAAGCCTTTTTTTTTTAGTAAATCGAAGTCTTGAACTATCATGTGGCATTGTTTATCTATTTTTAGAAATAAGTTGACAAAATTGAATATGTTGCATCAGTATCACTTGGAGCATCACTGTTCTAGGCTAATTTAAGTGTTCTAGAATCAAGTCCTCACTGGTAACAATTCATGAGTTTGCTTGGAGTGAAATCTTTATTGGGTTTTCCTGTTAACTTCACCACTTTTTTTTTTCTTTTTAATAAAAATCTTGTTCGAGCAGCTTCCACGGCTTTACAATGTATACAAGCAAATGGGAACAGTTACTTCGTTCCAGAATATTCTTGATAATGTTTTCATTCCACTATTCGAAGTTACAATCAATCCGAGCTCCCATCCTCAACTACATGTTTTTTTAATGCAGGTAAATTTATCTCATAGTTTCTCTTATTTGAACATATTGTATATCCGTAATAATTTGATTGGCATGTAGTTTTTAGTGGATATAGTTAGGAAGTTAATGTTTTCCTCTTTGGTCCAACAAACATGATTTTTTTTTAAAATTTATTTCTTTATCTTGGCTGTGCTTTTGCTTGTGTAATTCACAACCCATTTATTAGAAAAAGGTCTGCCTCAACATGCTGAAATGTTAGAGACCATCCTCTGAGAATTAAATTAATGCTCTTATCTTCATGCAGGTTGTGGGATTAGATATTGTTGATGATGAAAGCAGACCAGAAAGGCGTCCAACTAAACACATGCCAAAGCCAGCTGAATGGACCAATGAGTTTAATCCAGCATATTCCTATTATGCATATTACTGTTATGCGAACTTGTATACTCTTAACAAGGTGTGCATTGCTTGCTACTTTTTGATTTCTTTAACAATGCTTTATGTAGCTTGTTTCTGTCTAGTTATTGGGTGTATTAATGTTGATACGAGTTCAATGTTATAGCAAGCTCCATAGTAGTACGATAGTTTCTACTCTCAAGGGTGAGTTTGGTCTGGTAGTAAAATAGAGGAATGGTTTTTGCTACAATTGTTCCCCCTTTTTGGTTCGTTCAGTTAGGGAAAGGGAGGGAATTTCACCCAATTGAGGGGGGCTGGTTGAAATTTCAACAACATAATCTCTTTTAGCTTATTTTTCTTTCCTTTTTTTGTTTGTTTGTTCCTGTTTTCCATTGCACCTCTTCTCAATATCTCCTTTCTACTACTGGCAACCTGTCTCTTCAGAAACACAATGAAACATCTTTGAGAAAGGTATACCACTAACAATTAATTGAATGTTTATCCCAGATTTTTTACCTCATTAAAGAATATGACATAAGTTGCCTTGCTGTATAGTTGGCTGATGCATGTAGTCTATAACTTTTGCATGATGATCTCCAGGATATGTGGTGATATATAAAGCAAATTATAGTACTGGACTTATTAATTCATCAAGTTCATTTATCAAAATAACCAGAAAAGGCCATTGTCAAATTATGGTCCTACTGAAGTGGGATGGAAACTTTTGGGACAGTCCTCTCAGCATTTTTAATGAAATGGATGCTTACAAGATTGAACATGCTGCTTGTGTTGCAAGCCCCAAGATCTCACCACGCAATATCCCCTATTCTTACCAGAATGCTAGATAAATTTGTTGCCTCAATTTCATTTTGGCAGGAGGAATATTTTTGAGCAATTACTTAACAGGTTGATTTGCCTAGGACAAATGCATTAGTCAAGAACTCATTTGGTTAATTTTGTTGGATGGCAATGTTTGCTTTATTTGTTTGTTTATTACACCTTCATGTTGCTCTTTCTTGGAAAATAGAAAATAAAAGGAAGGAAAACCTTTTATGCTGATCATGTTCCAATTGTTTTGTTCTCCAACTTTTCCAGCTTCGCGAATCAAAAGGATTGCCTACAATCAAATTTCGTCCACACTGTGGAGAGGTTATTGCTCTTCTTGATCTGTCTTTTATTTTTGCTTGGATTGCTGAGCTGCTGACGATCAGTACAATATGCAGGCTGGTGATGTTGACCATTTGGCTGCTGCATTCCTTCTATGCAATAATATATCTCATGGGATCAATTTGCGGAAATCCCCTGTCTTGCAATATTTGTATTACCTTGCTCAGGTTAGCTCCACTTGACTCTGGGAAACATGCAGTTGAAATAATGGAATATGCTTGTGATTTGCAACGAAACATTGTATTATCAGGAAGAAATCTTCTTCCATTTAGCATCGTTGTATTATTGCATATCTTAATATATGTTCCTGTTGCTAGGGGAAAAAACTGTTATCTGCCATCTAATATCCTAGAGACACATGTTTATGTTCTTCATTTGACTTTGCACTAGTGCTTCACCTTGGTGAAATTACTATTGATTTTGAACTTCCTAGTCCTTTCTCTTTTAAAAAACTCCAGAGTAGAAATATTTTCCTTTTCTTTTCTTTTATTTTCTTTTCTTTTCTGTCATCTTGCATCTTATGCAGTTGTATATACATAAGTTGGAAAATGCTCCGATGATTAACAACTGTCACTTTTATTTCCAGATTGGATTGGCTATGTCACCATTGAGCAATAATTCCCTTTTCCTGAACTATCATCACAACCCATTTCCTATATTCTTCCAGCGTGGCTTGAATGTTTCTCTCTCAACTGATGACCCCTTGCAAATTCATTTAACAAAAGAACCGCTAGTGGAAGAGTACAGTGTTGCAGCAAAGGTTCGGTAGTTCCATATTTATTATTTGTAATTTCAGTTGTAGTGGTGCATGTTATAGAATTCTGTTCTTTTTTCAGGTATGGAAGCTCAGTGCATGTGACCTATGCGAGATAGCGAGAAATTCTGTTTATCAATCTGGATTTTCCCATGCGGCAAAGGTGAGAAAATTGCAAAATAGGAGAAACGAATGTTGGTAGTAAACATGTTTGTGAGAAGAAAAAATAAATGTTCATTCAAGTTTCCAAAGTAACCTCTACTGTTATGTGAAACTCATGGCATTAGATTTAAAGGATAACTCTCAAATACAGTTAAACTCTTGGAACCATGAAAATTTATTAATTAATCGAGATATTATTTAAACTTTAAATTTAAGTCGGGACTGAACAAAAATATTATTCAAGGTTATTAATTTATCGAGGTTATATTGTAAGTATTTGAAAGGACATTTATTTTCATTTCAAGTTTAAAAGAATTATGAGTGATATTTTGTTTTTAAAACACCATATAGCTTGTAGAGTAAGGTTGAGAGGATCCTTCTTTGGGTTTTTACTGCAGTTACATTGGTTGGGTAGCAAATATTTTTTGCGAGGGCCAGAAGGAAACAACATTCACAAGTCAAACGTTCCCGATATAAGGATTGTCTTTCGACACGAGGTATGTTTTTAAAGTATCTGGTAACTTGCTATGCAATCTTATCATGGCTAATGATTGAGAGATATGCAGACATGGAAAGAGGAGATGCAGTATGTTTTCTTGGGGATGGACAAATTTCCTGAAGAACTAGATTTCTGAGTGCGGTGTTGAAGAATGAAGCAATTCATAAATAGTCTCATATGCACAAGTGGGAAATTCTATCAGCATCCTTGGATGAGTTGGATTTAGCAATTTTACCGAGCAACCAATGGCAATAAAGCAGAATGTTAAATAGCTTTCAGGGTTGATTTAGCAATTCTATCGCTGCATTGCCATTTTTGGTGAGGAAAAGCTTGATTGGTGCCGCAAAGTTTTCGCATTGGTTCTGCAGGCATTCATGTTGAAACGAGCAAGTTTGCCTTTGCTTTTTCTTCATCTTTTTCTTTTTCAAAACAATGTATTTTACTCTTTTTTTTAAAAAAAAAAAAAAACAAGCTGCGAGTCTTCATTTCTAAAATAGTGGTATGAATTTTTTTGTTTAGGGACTCGTAGTATCTAGTATTTTGATCTGTAGTATCTCACGGTTGAGTACCTTTTAGCAAAGAAAACCTTTTTTTTTTTAAGGACATGCATGATTTCTTATGAGTCATCGTCTAAAGACTTTTCCATGATGAAAAAAATCAGGAGCTAAAATATGTATTGCAAATTAAAAAAAAAAAACGTTTTTTCTTAATTACTTTTTATTAATGTGTGTTGCTAAAATATACAGAGCAACAAAAGATCAATAAAAAAATAAAATTGTACATGGAAATGATAGGGAGGAGGAAATAGAATTCTGTTTTTTTTTCCCTCCAAAAAAAATGGAACAAATATGTAAACGAAAAGGGTGTAGTAGGCTTGTAGTTGTAGGCACTAGGGCTGCCTGGCTTGGTCGCAGGACTTCATGAGGGCCAGGCCTGAATGCTGTGAGGTTTTTAATAAGAGAATAAAACAGCGAGTGGACAATGCACCGCCCCCAAGCCTTCGCCATTTTCAAGCGTTCCTTGCTTACTAGGTTCACCCGCACTAATGCAGGTTAGGTTAAATTTCAACTGTTGTAAATGTTTTTTTTGAAAAAAAAATTATGATTTAGGTTAAATAAGTTGGTTTTATTTAAATTAGATAAAAAAACAATAATAATAAATAAATATTAAAAAAAAAACCTTGTCGTGATAATCTTGATTTTTTTTTAAAAAAAGGACCGAGTCAAGTATTAATTTATTAAATACAAAATGATGAAATGAGGTAAAAAAAAATGATCTAAAACACATGGTCTAGTTAACTTGAGTTAGTATGTTAAATCTATAATCCTAGTAGTTAAGATTGAGTCAACTCAGGTTATCTCACCAAACCTGCAGCCCAAGTCATAAGATTTAGATAATCCAATAGAAAAAAATAAAGAAAATCACAAAGCCCTTTTTTTTAATAAAAAATCAATGTCAACTCGCATTAACTTCTCGAACCTGTAATCTAAGTCATTAGACGCGAAGCACCCTATCTAAAAAAATTATAAAGTCCAATCCTCAATTAATTAAATGTTAAAAGATAAAATTAAAAAAATAATTTTAATTATACAAAAGGATTCAAAACAAAAATTGTAATAAAAATAATAGGGAACAACATTGATATATAAAATAAATTCAATTATACAAAGGATTCAAAAAAAAATTATAATTAAAAAAATAAAAATAAAAATTGATATATAAAATAAATTTTATTTTGGCCATTAGGAGGCGCCACATGCATCTCCTGAAGGGCACAGGTTCTTCCCACACAAACGCACACGTCAACCACTTTTTATTTTTTATATTTACTCAAATACCAAATTTACCCTCAGTTGATATGGTAATAACAAAAAAAACCATTATGAAAATATAAAAAAGTCTTTGGGTTCTAATTTTAAATTTTTTTCTTTGAAGGACATTTTGGTCGTTTCACCATGCTTTTTATTTTTTTATTTAATTGAATACCAAAATTTCCCTCAACTAACTTGATAATAACAAAAAAAAAATTTGTGAAAATTAGAAAAAGACCTTAGACACTAGTTTTAAAATCTTTCCTTCCAAGAGCATTTAATTGCTGCATTGTGCTTTTGAAATGAAAAAAACAAAACTTATTTATCCTTGATTAATTTAGTAATAATTAACGAGTCTTGTGAAAAGACTTTAATACCCCCAACAACCTATTCAATATTTTTAGGTGTGAAGGACAAATACATTATTATACAATTCCAATGAATAATGCAAATGAGTCTATGTATACAATGTTTTTCCTTATCTAAATGGCTTTTGTTAATATATTTTTTAGAGGACTTCCAAGGGTGAGGTACTTGGTCTTCAATCTTCACTATTTCTCTTATGTGTTTTTATTTTTTATTTTTATATTTAACCAAATATCAAATTGCCCATCAGTTAATTTAATAATAACAAAAAAATTTGTGAAAATAAAAAAAAGATCTTGGACACTAGTTTTAAAATCTTTAAATTCAAGGGCATTTTAGTTGCTGTATTGTGCTTTTAAAATGAAAAAAAAAACTTATTTGTCCCTGATTAATTTGGTAATGATTAATGAATTTTGTGAAAAGATACATTATTATACAATTCCAATAAATAATGCAAATGAGTCTATGCTTACAATGTTTTTCCTTACCTAAATGGCTTTGTTAATAATTTTTTTTAGAGGACTTTCAAGGTGGGTACTGTATTCAATCTTCATTATTTCTCTTATGTATAAAATGAATAACTTGATGGATTCTTTGGTACAATTACCTTATGTCCTTCACTAAATGATATTTTAAGAAAATCAATATAGAAATTACTTAAAATATTATTAATTATAAATATAAAGCAAATTTGGATTGAACTTCTAATTTAACACGGGTTCAAATACAATAATTTTAGTTTTATTAGGACTGTAAAAATTGTAATATCTAACTCTTTATTTATATTCATGTACTTTGCAAGTAGAATTGGCCAATTCAGTTTAGGCCTACTCTGTTTGAATGTCGTTTTGTTTATTTTTCTAGATAAAACTAGCATCTGTGCACGCGTATCACCGCGAAGCTAGACTATTTTTTTAAATAAAAAATAATGTTAAAGTATTGAAAATAAAAAAAAAAAGGTATAAAAAACTATTTATGACAAATATGTAAAAATGCTAATTAAAGCTAAGCCAACATGAAACATTCCATCAAAATCTATGATCCAAATTATGTGACTAAAATAACCCGATTAAAAATAAAAAGAATTATAAAGTCTTTTAAAAAAATATATTAACTTTTTAAACTCGTGACCCGAGTAATTAAACTTGAAGCACCTAATCTAGAAAAATCACGAAGCTCAATTCTCAAAAAATTAAATATTAAAGAATGAAATTAAAAAAATAATATTAATCATACAATTTTTTTTTAAAAAAATAGCAATTCAAAAAATAAAAATAAAAATCACTATCACTATTGTTATTAATAAGTAATACCATCATTATTACTATTACTACTACTATTATTATTATTGAAAAAATAAAAACTATGAACTTGATTTCAAGGATATAATTGAAAACTATAAAAACCTTGATAAACAAGCTAAGGAAAACAATAAGAAATCAAAAGAAAATGGATCAAATTGAAATCATTATTATCATAGGAAAAAAATCATAAACTTGATTTGAAGGATAAAATTGAAAGCCATAAAAACTTCGACAAAAGAGTAAAGGAAAAACAATAGTGGTGTTTGCTCTTTAAGTGTGGAGATATTATCTATATGAGTCCTGGGTCTAGATTTTTACAGACCATATATCGTAGAAGGAATACTTAATGTCACATAAGAAATTAAACATACGACAAAGATGTTGAATAGAACTAACCAAGAATTATAATTGTGTGATCAACTACCATCTAAGAAATGCTAATATGGTAGCAAATGCTTTAATCAAGAAGGGAAATGTTGTGGTATGTCATTTAGAAACTCAACATGAAACATTACTGGCAGAACTATAAAGGATGAGTTTGCAATTGAGTGTGGGGCCTAAAGGATCCTTGTTAGCCCAAATTAAAATATAGTTAGTGCTCTGAGATAAGATATTTGAGGCACAATAAAGGGATATGGAAGTAGAGAAGGTTATAAACAAGGCAAATCAAAGGGTTGAAACCATTTTTCAAATGTTAAATGATGAACTAGTTGCCATGGGAAGATGAATTTACTTGCTAGAAGATAAGGCCCTTAAGGAAGAAATATTGAGAGAGGCTTATGAATCAAGACTTACGGTGCATCCTAGAAGTACTAAAATATTTCAAGACTTGAAGGAATTCTATTGGTGGCCTAATATTAAAAGGGAAATAATAGAGTATCTAGCAAGATATGGGTTTTTTCAACAAATAAAGGTGGAACATCATAAACTCGCTGGGAAACTACAGCCTTTGGTGATTCCAGAGTGGAAATGAGAGAATATCACTAGAATTTTGAGTCTAGATTACCCAGAGAGAAAAAATAGTGATGTCATCTAGGTAAATGTGGATAAGCTGACTAAGACTGCTTTATTTTTACTGGTAAAGATGATGGATTCAATGGATAAACTAGCACGGCTATACGTAAATGAAGTGACAAGATTGCATGTGGTGTCGATGTTAATAGTGTTAGACCGAAATCCAAGGTTCACTTCAAGGTTGTAGCCAAGTCTAAAGTGAGCTTTGAGGACTATCTGGATCAAAATATTACATTTTACCCACAAATAGATGGATAGTTAGAAAGAAATATACAAACTCTCAAAGATCTTTTAAAAGCTTGTATATATTCAAGGGTAATTGGGAGGATCTTTTGCCGCTGGTAGAATTGACATACAATAATAGTTATCAGGCTATTATAGGAATGAATCCATATAAAGCCTTGTATGACAAGAAGTGTCGGACTCCATTGTGTTGAGAAGAAGTTGGCGATAAGAAGTTGATTAGGCCTGAATTAGTGCAGATTGATATTGACAAAGTAAGAGTGATTAAGGAAAGAATGAAAGTTACACAAGATAGACAAAAAAGTTATGCTGACAATCAAAGGAGGCTATTGAAATTTCAACTTGGGGATAAAGTGTTCTTAAAGGTAGCACCTTGAAAAAATTTTATTTGTTGTGGTATGAAAGGGAAGTTAGCTCTAAGATATATTGGGCCCTTTGAAGTTGTTGAAAGGATAGGGCTCGTAACTTATAGATTGACATTACCGCCATATTTATCTAAAACACAACATTTTTCATGTGTCCTTGCTACATAAGGTAGAGGTGGACCCAAATCGGGAGTTGCCACAAACTCCTTTAGAAGTCAAGGAAGATTTGACCCTTGAAGTCAAACCAGTGAAGATCATAGATTTCAGCAAAAAGGATCTAAGAAACAAGGTAGTACCGATAATAAAAGTATTATAGAGAAGTTTCTAAATGGAAGAAGAAACTTGGGAAAAGGAATCGAAAATGAAGAATAAGCATCTAGGATTATTTTTAGACTCGGGTATGAAATTTCAAATTTTAAGGATGAAATTTATTTATTAGCAGGGGAGATTGTAAATACCTATAAAATAAATAAATAAAAATATATTGGAGGCATTTGGTAATGTATCTAGACTTGAATAAGGTTGACCTTTAAAATAGACAGTGATGGGATAACCAATGAGACGAAAAACACCTGAAATTAAACAAAATAGACATTGTAGTAATTTTAACTATTACTACACCATATAAAAGGCCATTTGGCTTCCCTTGGAAGCCAAAAGCAGCCGACCATTCAAGCTGAAATGGGAGGAAGAGAAAACTAATTTGTTTGTAAGAAATTGTCATAAACTCCATAAAAATTCATGATTAAAGGGAGCAAAGGGGTGTGTTGGTAGATTTAAAAGAATTGGGTACATGAAATTGAGGGAA
>Ga0325411_1009596_pt1 | contig 10310 bp, 8 predicted proteins | sample PopdelMetagenome_13_FD_206181 | JGI IMG/M metagenome (GOLD analysis project Ga0325411, IMG submission 206181) | Populus deltoides microbial communities from Bellville, Georgia, United States - Xylem-PdIQD-R4 | ecosystem: Host-associated > Plants > Phyllosphere > Stem > Wood/Secondary xylem...
GTAGAAAAAAAATTAAAAAATTAAAATTATAAAAACTTTACATAATAATTATTTAAGATATCAAAATTATTGAAATGAAACCCATGTTCAATGTTTATAAAAAATCACAAATAAAAAATATAAAAAAATTCACGAAAACAATTATTTTTTGATAAGTCTAGATAATTCAATAAAAAATAAAAAAAATATAACTTCTGCTCACACATAAATATTATTATTTTGAAACCAAAGTGAGTAAAGAAAATATAAATACAAATTAAATAATAAGTAAATATATTCTAAACAAGATTAAAAAAAATTATTATTAAAAAAAATAAAAAAAACATAAATTAACTTGAAAAATAATATAAGTCTCACAATAATTTCTAGATATTATTCCAAGCCTTTTCAAAATCTAATCACTATAAAATTTTAATTATATATATAAAAAATCTCTAAATTTTTTTAGTAAAACATCATTTCATCAGATAAAAAATCATGATTGTTATTATCTACTAGTCAAATCTTCTATCTCGCTTTCTTCGTTCAAATGTGTGCAAAAATTATTATAATCCAATAAAAATTATACAGAAATAATCCCATGCTAGTATCCTCCAAAAAGGCAAATCAAACCTAAAAAAAGTTTAAAAAAAAAACCCACTAAAAATGGATGTTCGGCTCTAGCAGGCCTCATCCTCCACCCACTTAATGGGCTCCTTACACGTGGCACCCCATCCATTCAGGATCTTCACTGAAGAAAAAACTGAGTGAGATAAACTATTGATCCAAACTCGTGACCTGCTTCTACGAATAAATAAATGTCATTATTTCTTTTTTATATTTGAAGTTGGACCCTGCTATTTAAAAATGAAGAATAAGACATTATTAGTTATGTACTACTTGATTTTTGAGGAAGAAGGAAGAGGGGAAATTAAAATAAAATGAATTTAAACACTTGGATGGCAGATTCATTGATTCGACTAATGGCTGATTCTTTGGTGCATTTCCTGCTGTTGTGAATCCTTTCAATCTCTTGCCAGTTCTTGCAGGAACTTGCCTTGTGCCTGACTTTGATCTGCCCAGCACATTTTACTTTTAGTGATGCTGGTTTCTGTCTGATAACTCTGAGCCCATTTTCTTGGTTTTGGTCCATAAGAGAGGATTGGCTCGGCTTCCACCACCCCTCGGGCTGAATTTCTTCAAGTGGTGGGGCTGTTGTTGTCAGTGGTGGTGGCGGTTCTGGTGGGGTTTGCTGGGTTCTGCTGGCCTTGAAAGATTGCAAATGGGTTTGGGCATTAATGTTAGATGGGCTCTAGAAGGAAAACATACTAACAAATCTGCTGATGGAGCTCTCCCGGTTTCTCTAACCTTTCATTTTGATTTTTTTTTCAGCTTAATTTGAACTAATAACTCAATTCCTCGTTTTCTTGTTTAGTTCTTTTCTGTAGATCTTGAGGTTGATAAACTATATGGCTTTTTGGGATCTGATGGGTCTGTGTGAAAGGAAGGTTTAAAAGAAAGGTGGGAAGAGAATTGAATATTTAAATTTTGCTTCTTACAAGTGATATAATATATTTAAATGTTGTTTTTCTGAAGCCCTACAAAATAAAAATATACTACTTCATCAAAATACTAAGTCTTTTTAAATAGTATTATTTTGCCTTTTATTTTAACTTCTTGTGCTATTTAATTCATCAATTTGTTAAATAGAGCACTTGGAGGCATAGTTGTTAAATTTGACATGGCTGACAGAATTTATCAATGAAATTCATGATTTAAAACTTAAGTTAGTACAGACTTCAAGTTAAATTAGAAAAAAATATTAATCTTACCAATCTTATCCAAGTCAATATCAATGATTTTTTTTTATAAAAATAAAATAATATTATTTTAATAAAAATAATGAAATTACATTATTTATAATTTATAGATTAACTCGTAACCTAATAATCTAATTGATCTTTAAGCAGGTCTTACAAGTGTACAGACTGACTGTAGGTGTTGAGAGGGTATTTGCAAGTGTAGCAATGATTATTTTTTAAAGTATTTTTTATTTTAAAACACATAAAAATAATGTTTTTATATTTTTTAAAAATTATTTTTAGTATCAATATATCAAAATGATTTGAAAACATCAAAAACATATTAATTTAAAGCAAAACAAAAAATAATTTTTTAATTTTTTTTCAAAAATGTTTTCAAAATACAATATCAAATGCTACCCTGGCACGTGCTTGCTTGGTATTTGCATGAGTAAATAATCTAGGAGAGCGGCTATTAGCACTGTTTCATTGTCTATTGACACCGCATAAGGTTAGACCGGCCACCACATAACTTTCTGTACCCTCTCTCACCTCCTCGCACAGACTAGGACCATTAACAAACACGAGCATCATTGTCTCAGGCACCTCCTCTCCTCTGCATCCACTATGTAACATCACTCGATCTAAGCTTATCATCACGTATGTCAATAACACTTGCAACATAGTTCAACGATTCAGGTTTTGAGTTTGTTCTTTTATGGTCATGAATTCAAGTTTTCTCAGGACTATTGAAGGTTTACATAGTCATTAACTTCAGAACTCGTAGCTAGGATTAGTTGAACTACACACAAGCTAGCTCGGACATCGACATTTATAAAAAAAAATAATAATAACACCCACAACATCTATCTAATATTGCAAAACTAATTATAATGCCAGTCAGATCACAAAATCCAGATCGAGATCAAGAAAGCAGCACCACCCGGCCAATTCAGTACCTTTAACGTACCACCACCGTTATTCCTTATCTGAACCTTCCACCTCGCTCAACCTCTGCAATAGTACCTGCCCTCAAGCCTCCCCCCCATAGATCCCAGATTGCTAATATCTACGCGCAACCCCATTTGAGAAAAGCACCCCTTCACCGCAACCATTAAATGCCCGCAAACCTCAATTTTATATGATCGGATTTTGTATAACAGAAGCAGATATTTCTTGTGATTACAATGAATTAAAATTTCCCACACACTTTTATTTGATAGAAGGTCTACATTATATACAGAGTAATTGAGAGTGTAGAATAGGAAACTTGTAAATGATGAAGCTGATTTTATGCTACCGTTACAATTTACAGCTATATAATTTAAGCTTAAAAACAGAGTTAATGACAAAATATTTTCCATGATTTTAGGCTAGACATGCTATGTGTTGATTTGAGCAGGATTAACACATGCTTCCGTTACACGTCCCCGCAAGATTGAGCTTCTATCAGCAAGACCAATCTTGTGACGAAGCAATGTTGTGCGCTGTTTGGATAACGGTTTTGTTAACAGATCAGCTAATTGGTCATTAGTGTAGACATGTCTTACTTGAAGATGATTTTTCTGCACCAAGTCACGCACAAAATGAAGGTCACTCTGAATGTGCTTCATACGCGAGTGATTGACCGGGTTGAAGCTGAGATATGTAGCTCCAAGGTTGTCACAGAGGAGATGGGGGGATTCTGGCACCGGGAATGCAAGATCCTTTAAAAGCGTGGACAACCACATTGTCTCTGAGGCAGCGGTAGCAAGTGCCCTGTATTCAGCTTCTATTGTGGATCGGGCAACTACTATTTGTTTCTTGGAGCTCCAAGAAATGGGATTAGAGCCCAAGAAACTAATATATGCAGAGGTGGACGTACGATCATCCACATTGCCAGCCCAATCAGCATCGTAGTATGTTCTTAACACTGGGTGGCCAGATTTTTGAAGGTGAATGCTATGAAAAATTATCTGTTTTAAGTAGCGAATAAGGCGTTTGATGGCTGCCATGTGATTGGTAGTGGGCTTATGCATAAATTGGGAAAGCTTGTTGACTGCAAATGAGATGTCAGGACGTGTCAATGAGAGGTATTGAAGGCGACCAATGATGCTGCGAAATTCTGAATTGTTGACAGCAGCAGAGCTATCAACTAATTGAAGAGATTTAGTGGTCGAGAGAGGAGTAGAGACATCCTTAGCACCACTCATAGAAGTGCTAGCTAACAACTCTCGAATGTAATTATGTTGGGAGAGGAATAAACCAGTGCGGGTAGGAATCACCTCAACCCCCAGAAAAAAATAAAGAGGACCCATATATTTAAGAGGGAATATATCACCCAACTGCTAAATAATCTGAGCCATAAGGAGAGTATTATTTCCAGTAATAACAAGATCATCAACATATATGAGGAGATAACAAAGATTTGATCCTTTGCTGTAAACAAAAAGGGAAGAATCAGCCTTACAGTTATGAAAACCCAACTGGAGAATAACAGTTTTTAGTGCGGTGTACCAAGCCCGTGGGGCTTGTTTAAGACCATGAATCGCCTTCTTTAACCTGCAAACATGGTCAGGTTTAGACAAATCCTTGAACCACGGTGGTTGCACTATAAAAACAGTCTCAGCCAGTTCACTATTCAGAAAAGCGTTGTTAACAACTAGCTGCCGTAAATCCCACGAATGCATTATTGCAAGTGACAATACAGTTTTAATGGTGGTTGGCTTAACTATAGGGCTGAAAGTTTGTTGGTAATCAACGTCAGGGCGTTGATTATAACCTTTAGCAACCAAGCGGGCCTTAAATCTTTCCATTGAACCATCATCTTTCCTTTTTACCCAGAATACCCATTTACATCCCACGGGTTTGCAACATGAAGGTGGTAAAACGAGATCCTAAGTCCCATGTTTCATTAGAGCAGTAAGCTCTGTAGACATAGCTTCACGCCAGCGATGATGAGAAATGGCTTGGTTTACACTCGTTGGTTTTAGGATTGTAGGAAGGGGATGCTTGGATACTGTATGAACTTGTTTGGGTTTGAAAATTATGTTCATTGATCTGGTGGTCATGGTGTGAGTGCGGTGAGTTGGATCTGTGAAGTTGGAGTTTTGAAAATGAGGATCGGGAGGGAGATGTGTATCAGTAGGGCATGATGATGACAAAGGTAATGGAGGACCAGTTCAATTTGGAGGTGGAGGTGGGGAAGGAAAAGGATGTGGTTGAGTGATACTGGAAGTATGGGTTAGCAAAGGAGCAGGAAGTAAAGAGACACAGGATTCAAAATTACCTGAGAGGGACGCAACAATGGCAAATGAACCTTCTTGAGAGATCAATGAGGCAGGTGATCCGGACAGCACTGATGGAAGCACTGTAGTCAGCTGGGCATCAAAGAGAGGAAGATGATTTTGAGTCGCTGGAGATGACTGTGATGACACTGAGGATACAGGATGAGAGAGGCTGATGTGTTGGTGATGTTCATCAAAGAGCGCGTGGTGGGAGAGAAATAATTTTTTGGTTTGAGGGTCAAAGCACTGGTAGGCATTTTAAGTTTTGGAATAACCGAGAAAAAGACAAGCTTTTGATTTTGGTTGCATTTTATTTGAGTTATAAGGTCGTGTTAGGGGATAACAAATGCAACCAAAATTTTTTAATTTTAAGTAGTTAGTGGTTGACCAAAAAGAACTTCAAAAGGGGATTTGCCTTTAAGGAGAGGGGTGGGTTGTTTGTTTATGAGATAAGATGCGGTTTGAAAAGCATACGGCCAGTAGGAAAAATCAAGGTGTGCATCATGAAGAAGCGTAAGGCCGGTCTTAACACGATGACGGTGACGACGTTCGGAGACACCATTTTGTTAGGGAGTGTATGGAGCAGTGGTGTAATGAGATATGCCATGATGTAAAAGATAGGATTTTAAAGCTATAAACTCACCACCATTGTCGGAGTATAGTGTTTTGATGGATTTTTGAAAACGGGTTTCAATAAATTTTTTGAAATGTGGAAAAATTGCGGAAACACTTGATTTTGTGATCATTGGATAGAACCATATATATTTTGTGTAATGATCAACAAAAATAAGGTAATATTTTGATCCATCAATGACAGTATAATTTGCAATACCCCACACATCTGTATATATTAATTCAAGAGGTTCGTGACTCTGAAGACTATTTGCATGAAAAGGTTGTTGATGGGCTTTATTAATAGAACACGAATGACATAATGAAGACAACTTGTTGGTTGATGAAGTAGGGAGAGAAAAATTCTTAACAAGATGATGGACAATTTTAAGGGTAGGATGCCCAAGATGCTTGTGCCATCCATCAATAGAAGTTCATTCATGCACATTTGCAACCTTTTTGGACGCCATCATTGAGGTGGGGAATGTGTAAATGCCATTGTTACATGCTCCTTTTAATAGAATCATCCCCGTGATCTCGTCCTTCACAAGAAAATAAAATGGGTGAAATGTAACAAACACAACAAAGACATTATTTTGTTTGGTGAGATGATGAACAGAAATCAAATTTTTGCAGAGATTAGGAACACGGAGAGTATCACGCAATGTAAAAATGCGATGAGGTGAGTGTAAAACCAAAGAGTCAATGTGTGAAACTGACAAACCTGAACCATCACCAAGAATTACTTCATCAGTCCCATCATATTCAGAATGAATAGATAAATTGGAAATATCACCCGTGATATTATGAGAGGCAGTTGTATCAAGCAACCAGGTTTTGTCCTTTCCAGTAGAAGTTGTTGCACAATTGGCAAAGGCATTCTGCGAGTGATATTGAGGACAAAACTTAGCAGTATGGCCCAATTGGGCACAAATTTGGCATTTTGGCTGGGAGCGCCTATTAAAATTATTTGACCTACTAGAATAGTTGTTAAATCGATACCCATCATGTTGAATATTGTTTCGGTCTGAGTGATAGCTTTGATGTCCATGTGTATTAGAGTAATTGTTGGAGGACCACGATTTATTTCCCCTTTAAGCATATTGTTTCGTCTTCGTGAAATTGGCAGAGGCAACCAATTGCTGCGTTGCAGTTTCCATCCGCTTCAAATATGCTTCATGTCCAACTAGAAGATCATGCAACTCTTCAAAAGTCAATGATGATTCTCTGGTTCGAATCGGTGCTACAATCTCTCGAAAATCTGGACCTAAGTCATTCAACACATAAAGGGTTAGGTCATCATCTGAAATTGAATGATCGATAATGGCTATTTCATCAGCCAAGGACTTCACAGTATGAAGATATTCTGGAATTGACCGATTTCCCCGCTGGATTAAGGTGAGTTCTTCCTTTAACTGCATAACACGAGTTCTAGATCTGTTAGCATATAGGTTTTTTAGTTTTTTCCAAGCTTCATGGGAAGTCTTTGCTGCAGCAATGAGTGGAGTAATTGAAGGAGATGTGAAGGCTAAAATAACACTCAGGATAAGCTTATTTTGTTAAACCCAGTGGGTCTTGCGCAACTCATCAACTGTTATACCTGCAGATGAGGGACACTGAATGGTGCCTTCAACATTGTCGAGTAGATCATAACCAACGAGGAGAGCTTCAAATTGTGCACGCCATTGAGGGAAGGTGGAGGGAGTAAGCTTTTCATTGATTTGTGCTGTGATGTTGAGGGCAATTAATGGCTTATTTGCTGCAGAAGGAGGTTGGGTGTTGAGAGTAAAATTTGGATTTTGATCGGAGGAGCTCATGGTGGCGATTTGGATCTGTGTCTCGTTAGAGATTGGTAGCTTGATACCATATAACAGAAGCAGATATATCTTGTAATTGCAATGAATTAAAATTTCCCACACACTTTTATTTGATAGAAGGTCTACATTATATACAGAGTAATTGAGAGTGTAGAATAGGAAACCTGTAAATGATGAAGTTGATTTTATGCTATCATTACAATTTACAGCTATATAATTTAAGCTTAGAATCAGCTCTTAAAAACAGAGTTAATGACAGAATATTTTCTATGATTTTAGGCTAGATATGCTCTGTGTTGATTTGAGCAGGAATAACACATGCTTCCGTTACATTTTATACCGGTGGGAGGGATTCTTCATGTCGAGACAATAAAGCAAAAGATTTTGTCATTCTTGAATGTCAAGCCATAAGAATTGGATTCTCTAGTCAAAGCTTTTAGTACTGCAAAACTAAAGCTTGATTTCTATAATCCTTTCAGTCATGTAAAATGACATGAGAGAGTGATAAGAATAATAGAAATACTAAGGACTTCATTCGGTATAATTTAAGCTGTTTTTTTTTAACTTAAAAAAAGTTTTATGTTTGGTTATAAATAATTTGATTTTGATAAAAAAAAAATGCTATAGAATTCAGTCAATTTTACTTTCAACTTAATCTAAAAAGTTGTTTTAAATCAATTTTGATTAAATATATTTTTTACTTAATTATTGATCTTTTAATTGTAATTCAAAGTCAATATTACATTTCATAAATCATGTCAAATAAAACTTTAAATATCTAATCTATACTCACCATGTATATAATGTTGCCATTGTTGATGAAAAACTAGTGGTTTGAATAATTATTATATTATAGTATAAATTAAAAGAGATGTTGTTTTTATTATGCATCATCTTTGTTTTTTTATTTTTAAATTTATTTTTTTATTTTTTTAATTTAATATTTAAGTTTTTTTGGAGATTGATTTTTTTAATTTATTATGACTTATTTTTATATGATTAACTCAATTTTATAATTTATATTACCAATTTGATAAGTTAAACAAAAAATAAACAGTGTAGAAAAACATCAACCCGTTTAAAATTAGTTTCTTTTCAATTCATCTTCGTATGAAATTAGGCTCCTCACCAGAAAATCCCCATCTATTAATATGCTCGATTACAATGAAATTTGAACCACAAGCAAATATTCCATGAATATAAAAAACTTGAGCCGCAAATTAATGTGACAATATTTTTTTTTCCTTTCTAAATTAACCATTTTCAATTATTTTTCGACAAAAAATAGTCCTCGGAACTTGATGGCCTGACATTCGAGGATAGTCCTAATCTGTTCTTGATAAAAAATATATATATACTAACGAAATTAAGACAAGTAAAATATATATACTCTACTCATTTACAAATTAAATAATGCCTTTTTTATGAAAGAGATGGTGAGGCCGACATGACATTGGGAAAATGGATGACGATAACACGTAATTCTTAAAATGATAACATGTAAACAAGAAGATAAGGAATATTATTGTCATAAATATAAAATATTTTTTTAAAAAAAATAAAAAGATAATTTTCCTTGCAACGGGCGACTAACAAGTAAGAAAAATAGGGATGCGACTCGAAAGGATGTAGCTGGATCACCCTTGAACTAACAAATCCATCCAAGCATGCCAAAAAACCTATATATATATATATATATATATATATATATATATATATATAAAGTATCATAAATAATGGTTATTTTTTTCTTGTATTTTCTCATCATACACTAGTAATAGAGTGATTTCGTTCTTTTTTTCGATCACAAGATTTGCATTCTCCTCAACCCTCTTGATTGGATTCCAACAATCATTAGCATAATGACATGTTTTTTGACAATTATTGCATTTAACTTTTGATTTGTCAAACTTGCTGTCAAATCTGGATCTTGAATTGCTATTGCGAGTTGAACTGATCAATTGGTTCTCTTCATTCGGTCGATTGTTTGATCTGTTGAGGCTGCCTCAGCCTCCTTTTCCAAATCTTCCTCTTCCTCCTTCTCTATGAGAATATCCAGAATCATCTTGCTTTGAAAAAAGTGCTTGTGCACCCACATCTTCTTGAATCTCATTGACTATTTTTTATGGAGTTTTTATTTTCCCATTAGACCTTAAATTGAAAGAAAATCCATATTTTGCGACTCATCTATCATGACCACAACATAATGAAACTTCTGTCGCAACGAGCGTAGAATCTTCTCTACCATACTTGTCTCTTCCATCCTCTCCCTATATCTCTTCATTTGATTGTATATGGCCAATACTCTTGCAAAGTATTCTAAAATATTCTCTGATTCAAACATATGTAACTTTTCAAAGTCACCACGTAGTTTTTGTAAACGTACGTTTTTCATATTGTCAATTCCTTGGTTTGATTCTTGCAAAACTTCTCATACTTGCTTGGCAGTGGTTGTGTTAGCTACTATCTCAAAAGTGACGCGATCCAGACATTGGTGGATAATTGTTAGTGCTAATTGATCATTTCTTCCTGCATTTTGCATGACCTCTCTTTAAGTTGAAGTCAACATTGCTCCATCTATAGACTCCTCAAATCTTTTTTTCAACCGTTTCTCATACGTCTTGAGAACCCAGCCAAGTTTTTACTCAAATACACCAAGTTTGATAGTTGCTCTTTGTCAATCTAGGATATTAAAGTGGAAAAATTGAATTGCCCATGTTAAATAATCAAACTTAAGTTTTGATACCACTTATTGAAAAAGAAAGATATGGTGTATAATACTTGAAAAAATAATGGTTTTATGATTCGATAGTGTAATTAAAAAAACTATTTTT
>Ga0325411_1009597_pt1 | contig 10309 bp, 5 predicted proteins | sample PopdelMetagenome_13_FD_206181 | JGI IMG/M metagenome (GOLD analysis project Ga0325411, IMG submission 206181) | Populus deltoides microbial communities from Bellville, Georgia, United States - Xylem-PdIQD-R4 | ecosystem: Host-associated > Plants > Phyllosphere > Stem > Wood/Secondary xylem...
GTTCACCCCTTATTTTGACTATCTTGCCAATTTTCAGTATACCTTTTCTGATTTTATCCATCATTATTCACATTACCTTCTTAAATTAATGGTTTCGTAACTTATTAATACCTACCAAAACCATCTCTCTTTAATTTTCTTTTTCCTTTTTTTTAAAATTTCAATGTTTTTTTTTTCCTTTCAGTTCAATACATAACCTTTGCTCTTTAAAGCGTTTGGTATACAAATTTTTAGACGTCTTTCTAGAACGTGATAAATTTTTACATATGTGACTCATAATAAATTTAATTTTATGAAATTATAATTATTAAGTAAAATACTATAGCTATAAAAATAACTATATAACATACATAATGTATCAATTATTTTATACTAAATTAATTTGATTTATGATAATATATTTAATTTTAAATTTGTTATTTTCCAGGAAACAAGATCTCAATGATGGTAACTTTGATGGAGTGATATAGTGTTGTGATAATGTATGAAATAATGGAATGATATTATGAATTAATTATTATTTGTAAAATATTGTACTTTAACTTGATGAATTGAAAATATCTTTTTAATAAATACTTCAGATTTATAAATTATTTATAAAATATTTTATGCTTATCAATCTTTTTTTTATAAATTATTATATACTAAAGAATCGCCCTTTAATGATTGAGTTTAGCATGTGTGACCAGGGACGGAGACAGGGGAGCTGGTAGCTAGGAGCCCCGGCTCCTGCAAAGAATTTTTTTTTCCAGCTTCTTATTTAATAATATTTATTTATTTTAGTTTTGAGTTCCCATGTATACAACAACATCCATTGTTAGTCTCATCTATTATTGCTAGGTATGCGACCCGGGGTGACCATCAAATTTGTCTGGGCAACCTGGATACTAGGGCTGGAGACCAAAAAAAAAAATTTATATTTTTTTAACCTAAGTAATAAAACAATTAATATTCTCATTCCTTTTAATTTTATTTTTTGGTTCCGCATGACCCCTGTATGTGACGCTGTAATGTTATCTTCACGGTGACAGGATCTCAATAATGTCTTTGATAACATAGATAAAGTTATTAATAGAAAAAAATATATACTTTTTCTCTAGAAAAAGGAAGTTCTTTTCACAATTTTTCTCGAAATTCTATAATCAAGTTATCACTAATTTGGTAACTTCAAGCCCCCCAGAAGGCGTTACTACGTACGAATTTTCTAAGCTACGTACGTACACCAATAAGTCATGCTCTTGGGATAGGAAAAACGACACACACACACACACACACACACATATATATATAGCAGCAAGTGGCACCTGCAAACTTTTTCATGGAGCTAAAGCTGCAAACCACAACTCTGAATATAGAAAGCTGGATCAATGGCGGTTCAAAATTAATACTAAATATACTATCAAATCCAGGAACAGGTTCTTCATCAAAAGGTCCAGCCATTTATGGTGCTTGTCACTATTGTGTCAAGCTCGCAAGAATATTGACATTTAAGGCTCTAACCCTAAAAGAACATTACATGCATGGGCGTATCTATATAAATGCCTACGCACTCCATGATTTCATTTAGGTCATTGAAGTGAATTTCCCTTAGCTTTTTTTGTAGGGAAAAGCAGGAAATTTTATAACCACACGTGTAATGAGATGTAGATGCATTCAAAGTAATATTATTGTGGTAGGACCCGAACCCTAAAGATAGAGAGTGCTCATAATAAAGCATGATGATAATAATTTTGCCATCAAGCTGTTATATCCTTAATTAATGCAGAAATAACAAGGAACCTTAGCGCATGCACAAATTAAGAGGCGAGGGAGTAGCTAGCTTGGAGACATCGGGGCTCGCACCTCGCATGGGGGCTCCCTCCCTCCCTTGCTTCTTCCTTTACTATATTACTACTATTCAACTTTACCCTTTAACTTTCCCGACGCAACAAGAGGAGAGTGTTCTTGCTTAACAGGAGACTGAGCTCTCTATATAAATGCCAAAATCACTTCCACCTCTGAATCCTCGTGAGCAGGGAGTGCTTGTAATAATAAATTAAGGAGATGGAATCTTCCCGCCATTGATGGTTCCTTCGTTGATCACACGTTCACTGGAGAAATATAATAAAATAAAAAGCTAGAGAGACAAAGAGACGGTGCTGGAGAGAAAAGCAGTTTTTTCTTGCAGAACTTCGAGTTGCTGTCCATTTTCATCATTCTGCTTTTTTAATATATATTTTATTTAAATTAATGCATTTTAAAATGTTTTTTTTTGAATAGGTTAATTCTAAAAATAAAAAAAATATTACATGAAAAATACTCTGCACCGTGTTAACAAAGTTACATATGAAAAACACAGTATATCTTGATAAAGAAGTAAATTTCTTATAATAAAATATTTTTCTTATGAATGTATTGATTTGAGTAAAAACATATTTAAATCTCCATCTTAATAAAATTTAGTCTTTATCGACCAAAAGAAGAAAAATAAAACCACCTTTCTCCCTCTCTCTCCCTCTCCCTCTCTCCTTTTATTTTATATAAAAAATCTTGGGCTCATTAAACAATTATTCATGAAACCAAAAGGTTAAACAGCCATTAGAGAGACAGAGATTATTTAAGTAGATGGATAAATGGGGTTTGGTTAGAGACACAAAACAAGGTTAAGGAAATGGGGTTCCAGAGAGAGAGAGAGAGAGAGTAGGCAGTGAGGCACATGGCATGTGAGCAACAGCTGTGTCCACTCCCCACTTGATAAATACCCTTCTTACAGTGTTTTGACTCTCTCTCTCCCCCCAAGCTTCCTTCAGATAAATCCAAACTCTCTCTAAAAAAGAAACTAGAAAACCAGAGCTTGAAGCTCTCTACCTCTCTAATGGCTGCTCTCCAACGCTAAAGACTCCACCTCTCTGTCTCTCTCTTTCAAATCCTATCAAGAACAATGGAAGCCCGCTTCTTTGTCTCGCTTCTCTCTCTTATTCTCCTCTCACCACCACCTTTTTTTACCTCAGCAAACAAAGACACCCAAAACCTTATCAACTTCAAGACAACTCTCTCTAACCCATCTCTCCTACAAAACTGGCTTCCTCACCAAAACCCATGCATCTTCACTGGAGTTAAATGCCAAGAAACCACTAACAGAGTCTCCTCTATAGACCTCACTAACATTTCTTTAACTTGTGATTTCCATCCTGTGGCCGCATTCCTTTTGACTCTTGAAAACTTAGAGAGCCTTTCTTTGAAATCAGCGAACATTTCTGGCACTATTTCTTTCCCTTTTGGATCTAAGTGCAGCTCAGTTTTGAGCAACTTAGATCTATCTCAGAATAGTCTCTCCGGTTCTGTCTCTGATATAGCCGCTTTACGCTCTTGTCCAGCCTTGAAATCCTTGGGCCTTTCTGGCAACTCCATTGAGTTTTCAGTGCCTAAAGAGAAATCAAGTGGGCTAAGAGGGCTCAGCTTTACGTTTATTGATCTTTCTTTCAATAAGATTGTAGGCTCAAACGTGGTGCCTTTCATTTTATCTGGAGGCTGCAATGACTTGAAGCACTTGGCTTTGAAGGGAAATAAAGTGAGTGGAGATGTTGATTTTTCAAGTTGCAAGAATCTGCAGTATCTTGATGTCTCTTCAAACAATTTCTCTGTGACTGTTCCTTCATTTGGCGACTGCTTAGCTTTGGAGCACCTTGATATCTCTTCCAATAAGTTTTATGGTGATCTTGGTCGTGCAATTGGTGGTTGTGTTAAGCTCAACTTCTTGAATGTTTCAAGCAACAAGTTTTCAGGTCCAATTCCAGTGTTTCCAACTGGGAATTTGCAGTCTCTTTCACTTGGCGGCAACCATTTTGAGGGGGGGATTCCTCTGCATCTCATGGATGCTTGCCCAGGTCTTGTTATGCTTGATCTTTCTTCCAATATTCTCTCTGGTTCTGTCCCTAATAGTTTTGGTTCCTGCACTTCATTGGAAAGTTTTGATATTTCTACCAACAACTTCACTGGTGAATTGCCTTTTGATACTTTCTTGAAAATGACTAGTCTGAAGAGGCTTGATTTGGCATATAATGCTTTTATGGGTGGCTTGCCTGATTCTTTATCACAGCATGCTAGTTTGGAGTCTTTAGATCTGAGTTCTAATAGTTTATCTGGGCCAATCCCTGCTGGCTTGTGTCGAGGTCCAAGTAACAACTTCAAAGAGTTGTATCTTCAAAACAATAGGTTTACCGGGTCTATTCCTGCCACCCTCAGTAACTGCTCTCAACTTACAGCACTCCATTTGAGCTATAACTGCCTCACTGGAACTATCCCTTCGAGCTTGGGAGCGCTGAATAAGCTTCGCGATTTGAACCTTTGGTTCAACCAGCTCCATGGAGAAATCCCACTTGAGTTGATGAACATAAAAGCACTGGAGACTCTGATTCTAGACTTCAATGAGTTGACAGGAGTGATACCTTCAAGTATAAGCAACTGCACCAACCTTAACTGGATCTCATTGTCTAACAATCGATTAAGTGGTGAGATTCCAGCATCAATTGGCCAGCTTTGGAGCCTTGCAATTCTCAAACTGAGCAACAATTCGTTCCATGGTAGAATCCCGCCAGAGCTTGGAGACAGTCGTAGCTTGATTTGGTTGGATCTTAATACCAATTTTTTGAACGGGACAACCCCCCCTGAGCTGTTCAAACAGTCTGGCAGTATTGCTGTGAATTTTATCAGAGGAAAGAGGTATGTGTATCTGAAGAATGAAAAGAGTGAACAATGTCACGGGGAGGGAGATTTGCTTGAATTTGCCGGAATAAGATCGGAACACCTGAATAGAATCTCCAGCAGGCACCCCTGCAACTTCACCAGAGTATATGGAGATTACACCCAACCCACATTCAATGATAATGGGTCAATGATCTTCCTTGATCTTTCTTACAATATGTTATCTGGCAGTATTCCAGCAGCGATTGGGAGTATGTCGTACCTCTATATCTTGAACTTGGGCCATAATAATCTCTCCGGAAACATTCCACAAGAGATTGGAAAGTTGACTGGTCTTGACATTCTCGACCTCTCCAACAATAGGCTCGAAGGGATGATTCCCCAGTCAATGACTGTCCTTTCATTGCTTTCAGAGATTGATATGTCCAACAATCACCTCACTGGAATTATTCCTGAAGGGGGCCAGTTTCAAACATTTTTAAATCGCAGTTTCCTCAACAATTCAGGCCTCTGTGGGATACCTCTTCCTCCATGTGGGTCGGGCTCAGCATCAAGCTCGAGTTCGGGGCATCACAAGTCTCATAGGAGACAGGCATCCCTGGCAGAGAGTGTGGCAATGGGATTGTTGTTCTCACTTTTCTGCTTCTTTGGTTTGATTATTGTTGCTCTGGAAATGAAGAAGCGGAAGAAAAAGAAAGAGGCAGCCCTTGATATCTATATAGACAGCCGCTCACACTCTGGCACCACAAATACTGCCTGGAAGCTGACGGCTCGTGAAGCATTAAGCATCAGTCTCGCCACATTTGATTCGAAGCCCCTGCGGAAGCTCACTTATGCAGATCTTCTTGAAGCAACGAATGGCTTCCACAATGACAGCCTCATAGGCTCTGGAGGTTTTGGTGACGTATACAAGGCAGAACTGAAAGATGGAAGCGTTGTAGCCATCAAGAAACTGATACATATCAGTGGACAAGGTGATAGAGAATTCACTGCTGAAATGGAGACCATTGGCAAAATCAAGCACGATAACCTTGTTCCACTCCTTGGTTACTGCAAGGTCAGAGAAGAGCGACTCTTGGTGTACGAGTACATGAAATATGGCAGTTTAGAAGACGTTCTACATAACCAAAAGAAAACAGGGATCAAACTGAACTGGGCTGCAAGAAGGAAGATTGCCATTGGTGCCGCCAAAGGATTAACTTTTCTTCACCATAATTGCATCCCACTGATCATTCACAGGGACATGAAATCTAGCAATGTCTTGCTTGATGCGAACTTGGAGGCCAGAGTCTCCGATTTCGGAATGGCAAGGCTTATGAGTACAATGGATACTCATTTGAGTGTTAGCACACTAGCAGGCACGCCTGGTTATGTTCCTCCCGAATACTACCAGAGCTTTAGGTGTTCCATCAAAGGGGATGTTTACAGTTATGGTGTAGTCTTGCTTGAGTTGCTGACAGGAAAAAGGCCAACAGATTCATCTGATTTTGGTGACAATAATCTTGTTGGGTGGGTGAAGCAGCATGCCAAATTGAGAATAAGCGATGTCTTCGATCCGGTGCTTTTAAAAGAGGATCCGAGCCTTGAGATGGAGCTCCTAGAACATTTAAAGGTAGCTTGTGCTTGTTTAGATGATCGATCAGGTAGAAGACCCACAATGATTCAAGTAATGACGATGTTTAAAGAAATCCAAGCGGGGTCAGGCCTTGACTCACAATCCACAATCGCCACTGAAGATGGGGGTTTTAGTGCAGATGAAATGGTAGAGATGAGCATAAGAGAAGGCCCATAGCTAAGCAAGCAGTAGGTAAACAAGTCCTGTCGATTTTCCAGTGAATTCAAAACACAGGAAAGCAGAAAGAAGGTGGTGGTGATCACTGAAATGATTCATCCAGCTCCAACGAAATTTTCCTTCCTCTTCAACACTTGAAATGGCATAAAACTGCCTGCCTGCTTGATCGGCTTCTACAATTTGATGTATGTATCATGTCTTGTATCCCTCCCAGCAAACTCTTCGTTATTTTATACATAAAAAAGGTTGGTTAACTTGTGAAAAATATGTAAATATACAGTCTCGTCTGTTGTTAAGCTGCTTTGGTTTTTTGTTAAATCTTCTGTTACAAACCAACCTCGAAATATAGAGCCTGCTGGGCTGGTTTTCTGTGACCTCGGCATTAGTGACCTAGTAGAGGGTTGGATCTCTTGCCCCTTTCTTCATGCTCCTCCATCTGTTCTCATTCTCCTGTTCTTAAATTTCAGTTGCATGACAGCATTCCCATAATTTCTTGCTCTATTCTGGTAACGTAGGGTATTTTTGAACACGTTTTCTCGCACCAGGACTAAGGAAATGACGAGAAAACAATTTTCTCATCTTCTCTTAATTTTCTTACCCTAAGTGTGCCCACTATGTTCATTATAAGGGGTGGAGCATGATCCCTTAGCCTTCTACTATAGATTTTTCTTAATTTTTTTTTTATTTATTTTTTTTTTGAAGTTGAAAACCAAACCAAGCAAAGGGGCAGCGGCAGGGCCAACCATTAGTGGGCACACTTTCTCTTACAATTTGAAAAATCTACCATTATTGTTATAATTCACATCATCAAGGCTGGACGAGGACCGTTCAAATCCATGATCAAAATGTCGATCCCATAATTGTAAACCGTACACTCATGATAAAGCTTGGCATCAATGATGCCATGAGTGTAAAGGTTGATTGGTACTAGTAAATTCACGATTTGGCCTTCCTTGGAAAATAATGTAATCAATTACATTTGTCTCTTTTTCATGGATAATGTGCATGGCACGTGCTCTGTACCAGGCAATTATAATTTCCTTTATAGCTTGGAAAGTGTGTACTTCTTCTTGGAGCGTGTGTGTGTGTGTGTGTACACATATAATAAAAAGACTACTCTTGCAGTATGTGTTTGTTGCCCGTGATGGGTATTTTCCAAGTTCAAGGCTCACATTTTGACTGGCAGCAAGTTATGATTTCCATTAAAAAAACATTAGCATTGTTATTTTTATCTCTATATGATGATAAAATATTTGACATAAAAAATAAAAAATCATCTAGTATATCAAATCAAATTAATCGATTATCATAAATATTAATACATAAATAAAAAGTTATTATGATTTATTCAATCTTACAAGCCGAGAGTGAGCTAATTGACTAGTTTAAATGATGATTTGATTTTAAAAATTTTTTATGTAATTGACATTCTAACTTTAGTTAATTCTAGTTTAAATGTAAAATAGCAAATTATCAAATGATTAAATTAAAAAAAAATAAAAAAATAAAATAAAAAGATGATGATACATTGTATTGACATAGTTAATATATGAAATTTACATTTAATATAAAATAACAAGATAACCAACATGAAAAAAAATAAATATTCCCTAACCGAAAGCTTTGATTTTTTTTTTTAACTTTTAGCGATCCAACTATAATCTAAAATTAAAAAAATCAATAATATCCTAGACTAAATGTCTTTTTGGATTTTATTTATTTATTGACAATTTAATATTTCCACTATTTATATAAAACAAAATAATCCTAATACCCTCCTAAACAAGGCCATTTATTATTTGAAGGAGGGACAAATTAATAATTTCATGGTTGGAGTTCAATATGAAACGTTTCTAGATCTGCATCTGCAGTAAAATCATCTGTACAAGTCAACCTGCTTAATGACTCATTAATTTCTTAAGCTCGGATCCCAAGACAGAGAATCGAATTTTGATGCTATTTTTCATTTCATTTTTTTTAATTTTTTATTTATCTTGCCACCTAATGAGTTGATTTTGCATGAACTTTACGTGCCACTAAAAACTAAGATAACCCAGCTAGCTACTAGCTGTTAAGATATTAATTATATTAATTGATTTAGTATAGAAAATGTTTTCCCCTTGTCTTGTTTTGTTAGTACACACAAGCCATGAACACTTCAACTTGTAATAAAGCTCACTTGACCTGATTAATATACTAATTAATCTGTCATTAGTTCAAACTATATATATTAGCCATTAATTAGTGGATGTTGCCACGAAAGGACGTATGGTACATCACCCTAAGTTTCTATGTATGCACTTAATGTAAAAAAAAATAAAAATTATCCAGGTAATAGATTCCATATCATTGTTATTAAGTATGAAAATACAGCTGTTTCGGGTAGAGAAGTTTTTTTTCAGATTTTTTTTATTATTTTCATCACTGTTTCTCTTACCATAAAAATATTTTATGATTGTTATATAAAATTAACAAAAAAATATCAAAATAGTATGTCCAAAATTTATAAGTGATTGGAAGTTAAAAAACCGTAAATATGATAAAATAATGTTTAAAATATATTTAAATAATTTAAGAATAAAAAATTATTTGAATCAAATTTTCATAAACAATTTATTATTAGTAAATATCATTATTTTAATGGCTTATTTATATTCTCAAGGTTTTCGCTTTGTTATTTTTTTTCCTTTTCTTTTAGCATCAATCTCTTAAAAACAAATTTATAAGACTTTGGAGATTTTTCGAGCTCCTAATTGGTAATTTTCTTAAAAACAACTAGTTAATTATATGTTCATACTATGTTACATGAGTCTAAGATTTTCTTAAACGTAAAGAAAAAAATATTCAAGTCTCAAGTAATTTGGTGGCATAGTTATTAAATGAGAAAATATATAGTTGTTTTGAATTATTTTTTCATGAAGATAATTTTTTCGATAAATAAATATATCCCTTCTCTATCATAGCAAACGTGAAATTTTTTTTGGGATTCTTTAAATTAAATTTAATTAAGAAGTTTTATAAAAAAAAATATTCATCTACTCCTTTTGTTTTTAGAGATATTTGAAAGAATAAGACAAATGCAATAAGAACATTCTATCTCTTCTAAATATATAAATTCAATTTATTTATTAATTAAATTTAAATTAAACATTATAATTGAGTAATAAAGAATTAATTTTAAACAACTTTGAACTGGACAATTTTAAGCCGCTATCCGCCCGGTTTCAGATCCTTTGGAGGTTATAAAGCTCATGGGGATTACAAGGATTTTCCCGCTACAATTGCTATAAATTAGATTCCCATGAAATGAGATGTTGGGTTTACGAAGGGCTTAATTTTTAGGGTTGGGTTTCTTGTTGGGCTTTGATAAGCCCATTCAATTAAGTTTAATTGGGCTATAGTAGGCGAAGTGTTTAATTGGGCCTTTATGGGTTATTATATAGTTAACACACATTAATGGCCCATCATATAGTTTTAAGCTAGTGTGCTAGTTGGACTAATACATGAAGAGTATGCCGGTCTAATTTTTATTTTTATTTAATTATCCAAGCCCCCTTTGATTCCAACCATTCTCGACAGTGAGGTTTGGCCGGGAAGGGGAGGCCTTCAGATTACGATAGGACAATTACCAGGGTTATGAGTTTGTTTAGTTGATTTAGATAATCTGCAGGACAATCCAAGACAAATAGATAAGCCAGCCCAAGTTCAAAATATTTAAGCCCAAGCCCATATCTTGAATTAAGTCGGATTGTGGAGGGTTGGATCATTGCCTACCTTCACAAGTAACACTTAAAAGACTTGTTCTCTTCTCCGTATCTTATTTACGATGCGCGG
>Ga0325411_1009601_pt1 | contig 10302 bp, 8 predicted proteins | sample PopdelMetagenome_13_FD_206181 | JGI IMG/M metagenome (GOLD analysis project Ga0325411, IMG submission 206181) | Populus deltoides microbial communities from Bellville, Georgia, United States - Xylem-PdIQD-R4 | ecosystem: Host-associated > Plants > Phyllosphere > Stem > Wood/Secondary xylem...
GAAGCCCTCATGGTAATTTGTGTCATGAATAAAAGAGTGTGCCCTTTGCTTTAGTGTCCTTGGTTTGGAGTTGAGTGGAACCTCTTTGGTTTATGGAGAGTGGTGCTTTTTATCTTGAAATCTGTACGTTTTGTTTTATTTTGGAGCTGAGTGGAACCTATTTGAGTCTTTTGATTCTTTTTTCTTGCTTTCATTTTCGTATTGTTTGGCTTTGCTGTTATTGAGCTGAGTGGTCATTTTAGGCTTCTTGGGTGGATAACGTTTTCACCACCTATCTGCTACAAATTCAGATCAATAAACGTTCCTCTAACTGTGATATTTTTATGTTTTTTTTCAAATGATAAACATTCCATTCATATAATCATTGATTTTGGGAAAGATGACGACAGTATTTTTAAGGAATCAAGAAAAAAACAATACTTGAGTAATCAACAATAATAACGTGAAGTTTAATAATCAGATTTAAACCATAGTAAACAAACTGTAAAAACAATATTTTTCACCAATTAATTAAAATAAATGAGCCCTCAATATTATATTAGGAATCAAAACTGTGATACAGAGAAACACAACAAAACTGGAAGAATGACTTATAATATTAAATAAGAACTTTGACTAATATATAGCCTTACAAGAATTAACAGGATGTAGAAATTACAGCCCATAATTGACAGAAACGTGGTAACATGCAAAAGAAAATATTTAAACAGACAAACAAGTCACCCTATTTAACAGGGATTTATTTGAAATAGAAAAACAAACCTAATCAGTAGGGGATCCTAAACAATAAACCCTGGTACTTGTCATTCCCTCCCTTAAACTAATGCATACAACAATTAGTTTACAGCATCGACTTCTCGAACACCAAGTAGCTCTCTCATCTTTAGGAAAGACTCAAACTTCAATGGCTTATTCATCACATCTGCAACTTGATCCTGTGTCCCACAATAAATCAGCTCCACCGTTCTTTCCTTAGTAAGATCATGCAGAAAGTGAAAACGCACATCTATGTGCTTGCTCCGTCCATGCATCAATGGATTCTCTGACAATTTAATTGTAGAACTATTATCACAAAAAATTGCAGTACTATCACCGTGTGCATGATCAAGTTTCTCCAAAATTCTTCTCATCCACACAATTTAATAGGCTGTTTTTTAGAGGACCACAACAGTGCACCAGAACTTAACATGAAAACATATCTTGAAGTGCTTTTTCTATCTTCCAAATCATCGGCATAATCACTGTCAGTAAATGCAATTAGTTCATCACTCCCTCCCTTCTTGTAGAATATCCCAAGATTTGTTGTGCCTTTCAAGTACCTCAAAACTCGTTTTGCAGCTTGCAAATAAAGCTCTGTTAGTTGCCCTGCATATCTACTGATTAAACTAACCACAAATATCAAGTCGGGTCTCGTTGTTGTGAGATACATGAGACTCCCTACCACTTGCTGAAAGAATGTTGTATCAACCTTCACACCATCTTTAACTTTGAAAAATTTAACACCTGGAACCATCAGGTTTTTAGCAAAATTGCTCTCCTCCATCCTGAACCTTTTAAACACGTCCAAGGAATATTTCTTAACTAATATAGATTCCATCAGCCATTTGAAAAACTTCAATTCCAAGAAAGTACCTCATCTTTCCCAAATCTGTCATATCATACTCATGTACCATTGAACTCTTGAACTCATTGAACATTGCTTTATCATTTCCAGTAAAAATGAGATCATTAACATACAAGCCAACAATTAGAACTTTACCTTCTTTGCTTGTTTTAACGAACAATGTATGCTCATTGTGACACTTCTCAAACACTTCATTCAAAAAATGAGCTTCTATATGACTGAACCAAGCTCGTGGAGCTTGTTTGAGTCCGTATAGAGCTTTCTTCAGCTTGTAGACTTTGTGTGGATTTTCATGCAGTTCATAGCCTTTTGGTTGCTCAACGTACACCTCCCTCGCTTAGTTCTCCATGTAGAAAAGCTGATTTTACATCAAGTGGATATACTATCCAGCCCTTTGTAGCTGCAAATGCAATAATCAACCGAATTGTATCCAACCTTGCCATAGGAGCAAAAACTTCTGTGTAATCAATCCCATGTTGTTGCACGTACCCTTTAGCTACAAAACGAGCCTTGTATTTATCAATTTCTCCATGCTCATTAAACTTCATTTCGTAAACCCACTTTCCTCCTATCTTCTTTGCACTTGCAGGTAGATCTATTAGCATCCATGTTTCATTCTTTTCGATGGCTTTTATTTCAGAATCCATCGTATCCCTCCATTTTGAACTTTTCATAGCCTCTTTAAAATAAAAAAGGATCATCAGAAGTAAACAAAGCCATATTAGCTTCATTTTCTTCTTCAGATAGTCCCTCTCCAGTATCATAATTATTTATCCAAACAGGTTGCCTTCGAAGCCTTCCTTAATCCACTATATCTGGAGAAACATTCTCAACCTCTTCTGCAATATCACAATCTTCACTCTCGATTTCATCACTCACAACAGTCTCTTCATCATTGTCTCCCCATTCCAATACAGCCACCATCTGTTCTTTATCCCAATCCCAAGATTTGTATTCTTCAAAAACTACATCTCTGATGGTAATGATTTTCTTGGCTATTGGATTATAAAGCCTATATGCTTTAGACTCCTCATTGACCCCCAACAACACACAAGCAATACTTTTATCCTCCAACTTGGTTCTTTTGGCATCAGGTACATGAACGTGTGCAAGGCAACCAAACATTTGAAAATGTTCAACCGAAGGTTTTATCCCACTCCAGGCCTCCTCTGGAGTTATATTTTTTACTGCCAAAGTGGGACTTCGGTTCAGAATATATACTGTCCAATTCACTGCTTCTGGCCAAAACGTCTTCAGTATCTTTTTCTCTGAGAGCATGCTTCGTACCAAGTTCAGAATGGTCCGATTCTTTCTTTCTATAACTCTCGATTCTTTCTTTATGTAACTTCGTTCTGTTGTGGAGTATAAGTTGTTGTCAACTTCCTTTTGATTCCATTTTCTTTGCAAAAATCGTTGAAATCTTGTGAGGTAAATTCACCTCTACGATTAGTACGTAAGCATTTAATATAAGCATCCATCTCTTTCTCAACAGATATTTTAAAGTACTTGAAAGTAACTAATGCTTCAGATTTTTCAACCAAAAAATACACCCATGTTTTTCTACTAAAATCATCAATGAAGCAGATTAGGTGCCTTTTCTTGGTATTTGACGTAGGCGAGATATGACGATATATGTCAGCATGGATTAGTTGAAGCTTTTGTGATGCTCTCCATGTACTTTTCTTCGGGATTGGATCTCGGTGTTGTTTTCCAATCATGCAATCAATACAAATAGTTGTTGAAGCTTCTAATTGTGGTAGTTCATGCACCATTTTCTTAAACTGAAGAGTTCTCAAGTCTTTGTGACTCAAGCGTCCGTACCTGCAATGCTAGAGGTGTAACAAGTCGTGTGTAACCATGTGAAAACAAATTGGCTTACTTGGTTGTGACTAAGCCAACAAGATAAACATGTTGTTGGCAAACATCCCAGTTTGAAGGAACAAACCTTTCGTAGGATGATAAATTTTACACAAGTTGTTCTTAATAAGAATTGCTAAGCCTTTTTCCTACAACTGCCCGATGCTCAGCAAATTATTCTTCAAATCAAGAACAAAGGACACTTCAGTCACCACATGAGTTAAGCCATTCACTCTTAGTCCTACATTTCCCTTCCCCATTACTATCATCCTTGAGTTATTCCCTAGCTTCACCATTTATCTAAAATTCTCATTTAGGTCACAAAATGTTTTTTTATCTCTACGCATATGATTACTACATCCTGAATTCAAAAACCACACATATTATCTTTTTGCTTCATTCATCTCTACATATGACATTAACAACATCTCCTCTTCTTCTCCAAGCTCGGTATAATTTGCCTCTTTGTCCTAACTCGGACATTCATACTGGAAGTGCCCAAGTTTATGACACTTGTAGCACTCCACAAAAGCTTTATTGAAGGATTGACGTCCTCTGCCACTACCTCTTTCTCTTCCTCAAAAGAATCCATGGCCACGATCTCTGCCTTCTGCTCTGTCTTCAAAAGTCACTTTCAACGCCTGCTCTTCTCCATTATGTTTATAAAACTTTTGCTCGTGAACAACCAAAGAACTTTGTAGTTCATCAATTGATAGATGATCAATATCCTTCGATTCTTTAATAGAGCAAATAATGTAATTGAATTTGTCGTTCAGAGATCGAAGTATCTTCTCTACTATTGTAACATCTCTCATATGTTCTCCATGAATCCTCATCTTATTGGCAACAAACATCACTCTTGAGAAGTAGTCAGAGACACCTTCTTTGGATTTCATCTCAAGAGTTTCAAACTCTTTGCGTAGAGCTTGAAGGATAGATCGTTTCACCCTTTCATTGCCCCCGTACTTCCTTTTCATAGAGTCCTAAATTTTCTTAGAAATGTCTTTCTGGAGGATAGTTTCCAAAATGGTTCGATCTATAACTTGGAACAAGTAATTTTTCACCTTCAAGTCTTTCAGTTTTTCTTCTTCAAGTTTCTTTTGTTAGGCATCTGTCAATAATGCATCATCTTCTGGTTCAACATAACCAATCTCAACTAGGCTCCAGTATTCCTTGGATCTCAAGAAATTTTTCATCAACATGCTCCAATGATCATAGTGACCATTGAAGCAAGGAATGGCCTACTGAACAAAATTCCCTTCACTCGTCATCTCTTTGCTGCTGCAAATTACAAAGATTGCTGCTTTGTTTTCTTCAAGCCCAGTGGGGGGTCTGATACCAGAATGTTATGAATCAAAACTATGATAGAGAGAAACATAACAAAACTGAGAGAATGATTTACCATATTGAATAAGAACTTTGGTTAATACATAACCTAACAAGAATTAACAGAATGTAGAAATTACAACCCACGATTGACAGAAACGTTGTAACGTGCAAGAAGAAATAGTTAAACAGAAGAACAAGTCACCCTATTTAATAGGGATTTATTTGAAACAAAAAAAAAAACCTAATCAATAGGGGATCCTAAACAATAAACCCCGGTACTTGTCATATTATACTTGAAAGGAAAAGAAAAATAAATCATTGGAGATCTACCATCACTTAATTATGGACATCATTTATCACAAACAAATTTTGCTGAGATAGTTTAAACCCCAATATAAAATTCTGGATGACAAAATTAGAAGAAGCTGCATGGGCCGTTAAAGCAAGATCATAGAAAAGCAAACCGAACAAAACAAAATGAAGTGAGCATCTGTCTTTATTCAATCAACAAATTCTATTTAATTCAAGAATAAAATTTATTTTAAAAAATAAATTTAAGAAAGAACAACAAATAAAAAGACTCGAGATAACCCAAATATATAAATAAAACAAAGATCATAAAAAGCAAGAAAATAAATCAGAGCTCAATCTCCAATTTAATAAATATTGAAGCATGAAATTGAAAAAAATATTACCTTATAAAATGATAAAAAGAAAAAAAAAACCAAAGCAATCCTAGACAAATCTTTTAAAGTTGGATTAATTCCCAAAGCTTGCAAGCCCGTCTTAACCACGAAGCTCAATCCAAACAAATTAAATATTAAAGAATGAAATTGGGTAAAAAAAAAATATCAATCTACAAAAATTTGAAAACATAAAAAACAACAATAAAAAAAATGAGGATAAAATCTAATAGGAACAAAATTGACGGAGGGTGTAATAAAAAAAATGCAATTTTAAGATCTCAATTATAAAAAATAGAAAATAAAAGAATGAAGACCAAATTAGACAAAGTAAAAAATTGAAATTGAAACAAAAAATCATATTTCATAAATTATTTTAAATAAAAAAATAATAACCAAAAGAACAGGAACTTCTCATTAGACGTGCTATATTATCATATAAGAGATGCCAAGACAAAGCGGAAGCCACCTCAAAAAGGTTTTTTTGGCCACTGGAATCAATTGCACGCGCCGTCTAAAGATGGTGGAGCGGCTAATGCGTGCTCATCACGCGTCAATGAGATTTTTTTTATTTTCATTTATTAAAAAAAATAGCCCCTGACCCAACACAATAATACTAATAATAAAATAACAGTTGCTCAATGACTTAAATACCCTCTGACCCTAGGCTTAAGAATATAAACTCCAAGAGCAATTAAATCTTTTTACTATGCTTATAAAAATAAAAAAACCAAAAAAGCCCCAGCATTAGTTCAATCCTTTTCTAATTCTAAGGGTAATTCAGTTATTTTACTCTGCACAACCAAATGAAAATACAAAAAACAAAACCCTTCATGGCAACACAATAATGTATTTTTTTTAAATGCATCGACGTAATTTTACTATGCAAAAAAGAAAGTAAATGCCCACCTTGTCCATGATCAATTGTAAAATGCCAACATGATCTCATTGAAAAAACAATCCTACCCCTAAACATTTTCCTTAACCTTTTATTTTTCGAGGGCAATATGGTAAATACATCATTCTCATCCATAATGCATTGTGTTTAGGAGCATATTGAATTCACCACCCTTTTTAGTTTTATTTTTTTAATGCTAGATTAAAAGGCAAAGCCAATTGATTGTATCAATTGTGATGATACATTAGAAAAATACTAAACCTAGATGAGAAGTTATTGTATCCCAAGACACATAATACTATTTATTATAATAGTATAATTACTATATTGCCTCTTGGCCATTAAAATTTTTGAACTAGGAATTGAAGGCAGGTTAATCTTTTCACCATAACAAAATTATCTTTTACAAATTGTATGTGATTATTTTGGCAATATTGTTTTTCAATATACAGTAAAATTATTCATTTAACCCTGAAATAAAATAATCTAATGCCTACTATTAAAGGATATTTTTTTATTTTAAATCTTTTTAGAATAGCCCTAAAAGAAAAAACCAATTGAACAAGAACCTAAGGATTTTCTTTTGTCATTTCACAATGTTTTTATTGTAATTTTCAAGAGTGCTTAGGGCATTATTGTAAATTATATTTATTAAATATAATTATATATAAAAAAAACTTTTTGGCACATATGCGCAAGCACCAACATATGGATGGCCCTATGCTATTTGAGTGGTAGGTTGGGGGCTCCCAGCCACCAGACGTTGTTTGTCGGGGTGGCATTTGAAAGGTCTTAGCACTCCAAACCAGATAATGCAACATGTGTTCCAAGCTTCAAGGTCGTTTGGCGCTGACGGTCATTTTTTCCCCTTTTCTCCCTCCCCTCCCCACCTAGATTTTCATGTCAATCTCTTTAAAATTCAAGAATAGCCATTTAATTTGTTGGTTCTTCAGATTTGATCATTTTTCTTTTTATTATGATTTTTTTATCTTGAATAATTTATTGAATTCGATCCTCATTTTTTTTATTGCTATTTTTTTGTTTGTAATCATTTTTTTCAATTGATTTTGTTTTACGATTTCATCCTCATTTACTTCTTTTTTTTCCTATAATCCTTATTCTTTTGATTGTCAATTTTTTAGCCTTGACAGATTTTTATTTTAAATCATAAATGAATTTATTTTTTGATTTCATACCCATTTGTTTTTGGTTTTTCCTATCAAATTTAATCTCTATTCTTTTGATTGTCAATTTTTTTTTTGTTTTTGCTTTTACAAGTTTTTAAAATTGATATTTTCAAATTCGCTCTTAATAAACTTCTTGGTTGGACCCAAATCTAGGATTTCACGAGTTATAAATTTTTAAAATTTGACTAGGTTTAGGATATTTTCTTGGGTTTGCTTGTTTTTTATAAATGTTTTACAATTTCAACCCCTAAGATTTTTTTTTATCTTTAAAATTTGATCCTTATTCTTTTAATTGTTATTTATTTTATTTGACATTATTTTTTTAATTAAAATTGCATCCTCGGGTTTTTTCCATCAAATTTTATTCTTTAAAATTAAAATAGTTAAGAACTAGGCTTTTTGATTAAATCCGAGTTACAAATTTCACAGATTGTGACTTTTAGCGATTAGACTAGGTTTAAGAGGTTCTTCGGGTTTGATTGGTTTTTTTTCTTTTTCCAAACTAATGTTTTCTTCTTCTTTTTTATCCTTTTGTTTTGTTATTTTTTGCATTTTGATTCTATTAGGTTAGCCTTTAACAATTTCTTGTTATTTCACCCCCTATCATTTTTTAATATATAAATAATCTATCAAACTACAAATATTTTTTAATTTTACCCCCTATGATTTTTCAATCTTTAAAATTTAGTCCTCATTCTTTTAATTATAATTTATTTTTTTTGGGATCATTTTATTTTTTTTTCAAATTTCATCCTCAAGTTTTGTTTTTTTAGTCAAATCTTATCCCTATTTTTTTGTTACTAATTTTTTTCTTTTGCAAGTTTTTTTTATTAATATTTTTTTCACGATTTCATCCTTCAAAATCAAATTTGTTGAGAGTTAAGTTTTGTAATTGAACCTAGGTCCAAGATTTCACAAGTTGCAGATTTTAGAGATTAGATCAAGTTTAGAAAGTTTGCTTGATTTTTTTTCCCTTTTTTCTTATTTCTAATCTTTTTTTTTCTTATCTTTTGGGTTTGATTCTATTGGGTTAGCTCCCTATAATATTTTTTAATTCCACCCCTATTATTTTTTAATCTATAAATAATCTATCAAATTAAAAATATTTTTCAATTTTATCCTTATGATTTTTTTAATTTTTCAAATTTGATACTCATTCTTTCAATTACTATTTATTTTATTTGGGATTAGTACTTATTTTTTCAAATTTAGTCCTCCTTAGGTGTTTTTATCTTAAATATCCATGGGCTCAAGTAGTGCGCCTAGGCCCTTTTTACCCTCTATCATGCTCATGACACACATCTAACTCTAACACTCCGAGCCTGATTTTTTAGGACCCCACGCGAGTCTCTCAGGATTTTTACTGACCCAATACATTTGGGATCTGACTCTCCCTACACCTCTAGGTGTATAAAAATCTCTTATGGCCTACCACTTCATTAATATATTTAAGTGGAATACAACGCATGACCAACAACATTAATTTAAAAGGTAAAATGACTTTTCGGCTCCTTCATTCCATAAAAATAACAAGATTCATGGGCTATAAATGCCTCATGAATCATCTAAGCTCAAGGTTGATAATCTCTCCATTTTATAAATATTAGCATACGCATTTTCAGAGTATTTCTTTCTAAAATATAATTGCACTCTTTCTATAAAAATACTAACTTAAACATTTAAGAGTCCACATATCTATCAAAAAGGATCTTTTACATGTACTTGACTTTCTACATCAAACTACCATGCACGTCGGCTTCCTACACCAGGCTACCACCCGTTTTAGCTTTGATCATATTGTAAGGACTAAGTGATTAACCTATTATCTAATCACATAAACCTTATTTCTAAGCATTTTGGATTTTGAAACATCATCATGATATAATATATTTTGCTAAGAAAACTCAACTTTAATCCCTAAAAAAAATAAAAAGTCCCTAAAAAAAATAATAATTAGAATTGAGGTATCATGCATGCTACGAAGCGTAACAATCCTTCCCTAGATTGTAAAACGTAATCCAAAAGCATTTTCAAAAGAAGTTGGTAATATGTTAGCTATTTTGGGTGTAACTATGGTTCTACAGTCTCTAATTAAATATTTGTGAATTTGTTTGTTCCGAGTCCTAACAGCACACTGAAAAGTAATTAATTAATGCTTGCAACGATAGCTTGCTTTTCATGTTAAATCCAAATCGAGCTTTATGCCTGTTTGTGAATCATCAATCTGGTTGTTTGCGACTTTTAGCTGTGGTTGTGTTTGTGACTTTTAGTAATATTTTAACAGTCAATTCAACCGCCTCTTCCATGTTTTATTTTAAAAGCCACAGCTTTTCTAAACAGATTCAAAATCTATTTGAAAAAATTGACTTTTGAAAAGTTATCAATTATACTTAAAAGCGACAAACATAAACCTTTTTTTTTATTATTTGTCCTTAGATATGCAACTTCCATGCTAGGGAAATGTTTTGAACTTGTTAATCTGAAGGAACGTGACTGGGCTGAGATAGCATCATGGCTCTGTTCATCAATTAGTAAAGAACCTGAGATGTAATTCCTCAATTTGATTGGAAAAAGACACTGAAAAAGCACTGTTAATGAGGAAATAGCAACAAAAGAAGAAGAGAATGAAACCACAATGAGGCGGTGATAAATGGACGCAGTATTTGACCGCAAAAGGAAAAGATAATTAGAGAAAAAAAAATACAAGCCCATTTTGATTTCAAA
>Ga0325411_1009602_pt1 | contig 10301 bp, 7 predicted proteins | sample PopdelMetagenome_13_FD_206181 | JGI IMG/M metagenome (GOLD analysis project Ga0325411, IMG submission 206181) | Populus deltoides microbial communities from Bellville, Georgia, United States - Xylem-PdIQD-R4 | ecosystem: Host-associated > Plants > Phyllosphere > Stem > Wood/Secondary xylem...
ATTTTTAATCAAATTAATATCTTTGAGAGTTAATTATGACTGATTAATTATACAAATTAGGAGGGGAGGAGGCATTTTTACAGGTTATGATTTCTTTGTTTTTGTATCTAAATTGCATTTCATATTTCAGGTGGCGGTGTTTTTTGAGAGTCTGGATGGAGAGTTAAATAAAGTGAACCAGTTTTACAAGAATAAAGAGAGCGAATTTCTTGAAAGAGGAGAGATACTTAACAAGCAGCTAGAGACTTTGCTGGACCTCAAACGGGTTCTCAACGAGCACCGTCGTAAGCCGATTAATGCCGGAGTCCTTCCTCTTTCTTGCTCATCCTCACCACCTCGGAACTCCTTTTGTTCTGGTAACGGTCTTTTTTCTTTGACATAAAACTAATAGATTGGAGTAGATACTATGAGATTGAGACCACACCGTTTGATAGTACGTGGAGACTCATGGAACTTGGGTGCGTTAGCTAGCCAAGTAGGTGGGCAATACATAGACGTGGCTAAAAGGGAGATTGTGAACAGATTGAATCAATTAATGCTCTCTCTTGTTTATTTATGATGACAAACTATATCGCCAACAGGATACTTTCCAGAAACGGAAAGAAGCGAGTCGGATACCAGTAATCCATTAAGCCAGGAACTAAAAATTGACTCCAATCATTTAATTTAATTTACACGTGAAATCAGATCTCTAACTTTTAGGCCTTCGGCATACAAGAGAGAGAGATGAAAATTTAATTTCAATTAGGCCTAGAATTAGTTTTGCATGCACGTCTGTAGTTTCTTAATTGCAAATTATGAATTTACTTTTATTACCAATGTTATACATGCAAGCATGGCAACGGTTGATCACGACACCAACACGAACAATCATATATAAAACAAGGATTTAGTATGATTTTAATTTGTATACATAACATTTCCCTAATGTTATTACGCAGAAAGCGCGAGTGAATCAAATGAGACATCTGCAGATTCACAGATTGATGAAATCATCGCAGCACTGGAGAGAGAGGGCATCAATTCGGCCACAAGAAAAAAAACAAAGAAAGGGAAACCTAAGATGGCAATGAGGATTGGCATTCCAGCTGCTGCACCAACACGAACGATCACGGCTGTAACATCAATGTTGTGGGAAGATTTGGTTAATAACCCTAAAAAAGAATTAGGTGCTGGAGATTTCATTAATAGAAAGAAAATCCAGTGTGCTGAGAAGATGATTAGAGGTGCATTTGTGGAGCTCTATAGAGGCCTTGGTCTCCTTAAAACTTACAGGTTCATTTTCACACCAATATAATTCCTCTTCATCGTATTATATATTTTGTCTCATAGTATCCAGTCCTTTAAGAGAGGACTGCATGTCTCCCACTACCTAAAAATACTCTTCGTGCGTGGACTGTTGTGTATAAAATATTTTCTATTGATTATTTATAAACTCCCAATTCCTAAAATCGACGGACAGATCCGCCATTCCATGCCATGGCTTTGATCATTTGAACAGCCACTCCAACGTCGTCACAATAATGATTAATTTAATTTGGACGGAATTGAACACGGTTGTAAAATATTGGGGTTTAGCTAGCTAGATACTGCTACGAAGATAATTTTTTTTTTATGACCTTGCATATCTTGATATATATATATATATATAAGCTTTCCTATTTTTGGCAGCTCGTTGAATATGGTGGCCTTCACGAAAATATTGAAGAAATTCGACAAGGTAAGGTGGTCTTACCTCAGCTTTTCAGTATATATGTTCATGTATGCATGGAAAAAAGACGAGCATTTTATATTCTAAAAAAGAAAAGAAACAAGAAGAAGAAAATAAATTTAAACCAATACTGTTCCTTTTTTTATGAGTGGGAAATTCTATTAATCAAAATTAAGAAACCGAAAAGAAATACAGAAATAAGATATTAAAGTACGTAAAATAATTTTTATAAACTAAAATAAAATAAAAATGATAATTAATTATGTTGATATTGTAAAAACTGGGTATAAAACAGTTTCTCAAAAACATTATATTTTGAAAGAAATAGGCTTAAATATTTTAAATATATATTTAGTTAAAATAACAATATCATTTTGAATTTAATGTTATTCACTGTGGACCATAGCGATTTTACAATATATATATATAATTGAGAATTGGTAGATATCTTGAAGTGGGAAAGTATTTTTGTATCTTCCGAAACCAAACCCCTTTCTAATTAACTCGTGTTGGAGACAATAACATCAATATACATATGTTCCTCACATGAAGAATGTGAGACCACCAAATATCCTTACCTAATGATGATGTAATAAAATTAAGGGATTGGAGCATATATTTTTATTTTTTTACTTCTAAATATCATCAATTGCCCCATCTTTTAACTATCCCGATCGAATCTTATATCTCCTTCTACATAAATAATTTATAATTGGACTCATCATCATAATTAGTAATGAAAAAAGAACAGTATAAATAATTTATCATATATCAAGTCATTCTTCTGATAATCTTATGCATATAATAGTGATGAATGCAATTTCATATTATCTCACTATGTCATCTGCATAAACTTCATGAGTTAGTGCTGTTCATAAAACAACTGAAACTGGGATTTTTCACACATAAACAGGTCTCTAATCAACAAGCATCAGCAAGCTATTTAAAAGTAGTGAAGAGATCCCACTTCATTAGCTCTGATAAGGTAACAAGACATTACCATCATTTTGTCATGTAGAAAGATGCCTTGCTGTTGTGCATATGGTACTCAGAATTGCATCCTTCGCCTGCACATGATCATACTATGGTGTTCTTATTCTTCACCACTACCTAGTGTCTATACCAAAATGTACGTGGCAAGGATATGGTCTAGCCATGTTCTTTTTGTATGCATGATGACTTCCGGTTAGCCCTCCACAAATATGTAATTTGCATTTTGTTTACTCAAGTACATTTGGAGAATAGGATTACTGGTTTTCTGACAAGGATTATGTGTAATATTATACTACTTGACTGATAAGGTTGTGAGACTAATGGATGATGTGGAGTCCATCTTCACAAAGCACTTCGCCAACAATGACAGGAAAAAGGCGATGAAGTTCCTGAAACCCCAGCAACAAAAAGAGTCTCACATGGTTACGTTTTTTGTTGGTAATTTCTCTTTCTCTGACACACACCGACAATAATCTTTATCACCTCTCATCACTTCGTTTAATTAAGTTCATTGACAAGGCAAATCCATTTTTATTTGGTAGGGTAGACATGCTAGAGGAAAAAAAGCTCACAAGGGTTAGTATGAGTGGTGAGACTTGACCTAGGATTTTAGAAAGTATTTTTTTATTTAAAAAAACATTAAATTAATGTTTTTTATATAATTTTTCATTAAATAAAAAAACACTTTTGAAAAAATATTATTTGATTAGCCTTTCGGTCAAAATATGCCGCGCACAAAATTCCCATGGACAAGAAATAGTCCTGGCAGTGGCCACTAATCCCATTAGTGGAAATAATACCCTAATCATGGTTTATTAGTGTAATTAGAATTGGACCCACCAAACCAGTGCTGCTGGTGCTGTTTCAGGAAGATTCATGTTTTTTATTATTTATTGATGTTTTTTTTCTTTTGTTGTTGCTTATTGCAGGATTGCTTACTGGTTGTTTTGTATCACTGTTCAGTTTATACGCAATTTTGGCACACTTGGCTGGTATTTTTAAGCCAAATTCTGAAAGATCATACGTGGAAAATGTCTACCCTGTTTTCAGGTGCTTACTATGAACGTTATCTTTAATCCACTTATTAATTCTTCACATAAATTCTACATGGTTTTTAACAAAAAATAAAATAAAATTGGAAGAACTTAATATGCCTTAATGGACTAGATGACTAATATGGAATTCCTTGTAACTGGATTGACAAGAAATGAAGGATTTATTTGAGAAGTAGGATAGTGCAAATTGTAAGCAACGAAGCATATGCTTGTTTTTATGTTTATACTATCCAAGATAAGATGATTTGAATCTGCAGTTGATGGACTAACTGTGATGTTATGCAGTGTCTTCGCCTTGTTAAGTTTTCACTTGTTTATGTACGGGTGCAATCTCTTCATGTGGAAGGGTACACGGATCAACTACAATTTTATTTTTGAATTCCAACCCAGCACAGCCCTCAAGTACAGAGATGCCTTTCTCATTTGCACCACTTTCATGACCTCGGTGGTTGCAGCAATGGTAATCCATCTTCTCTTAAGGGCTAGCGGTTTTTCACCATACCATGTCGATGCCATTCCTGGGATTCTCCTCCTAGTAAGTGTTACTGGTTCCTGTTAGTAGCAAGCTGTTACAGGTTTTCCTAGTCTGTACCAGCATTGCATATTTGCTCAAGCAGAAGTCGTTTTCCTCGGAAGCTCATCAGAACTGCAATTGAACCTCATATTAAACTAGAGACGGGTGCTGATATCCACATGTATTTTTCAGATTTTTATTTTCGTGCTCATTTGCCCTTTTGACATCTTCTATCGTCCAACACGTTATTGCTTCATCCGGATTATACGAAACATAGTCTGCTCTCCATTTTACAAGGTATATATCATACTTGTTTATTTTGTTGAGCATTATGAGAATTTGTCAGTGTAATAACCCAAAATTCTGTTTTTTGGTTTTCTTGATTACAACATATTTGCAGGTTTTGATGGTCGACTTTTTCATGGCAGACCAACTTACTAGCCAGGTGATTTCTCTTAGCATATAATTTACTGCTTATAGCATTGAACTTCCGTATATTCTTTCTCTTGATTTCAATTAGTTTGTGGCCTGGATAATCTTCCTCACGATTCTAAAACAGATTCCATTGTTGAGGCACATGGGATCCACAACTTGCTACTTTCTAGCTGGGAGTTTCAAGACACATAGATATGAAACCTGCAAATCCGGAAGGCTATATAGGGAGCTTGCTTATGTCATTTCATTTTTGCCTTACTATTGGCGTGCTATGCAGGTATAATTCCCCTTAACAACTACGCACTTTTCTTTCAAAAATGTATGATCATTTATTTTTTAGTCACTCAAAGCCAAATTCTTTATCTCCAATTAATACATTTTCTTGCCAATGAAAGTGTGCAAGAAGATGGTTTGATGAAAGTGACCTCAACCATTTGGCTAACATGGGGAAGTACGTTTCTGCCATGGTGGCAGCTGGTGCGAGGATAACTTACGGTAGGCAGGAGAACCACCTATGGTTTGGTATAGTCCTGGTTACTTCTGTGTTTTCCACAGTCTATCAATTGTATTGGGATTTTGTTAAGGACTGGGGCCTTCTCAACTCTAAATCCAAGAATCTATGGCTAAGAGATAATTTGATACTGAAGAACAAAAGCATCTACTACATGTCCATCGTGAGTTCTCCCTCCATTTAATCCTATTCCATTCAAGCGTTAAATATGGAAGCTCTTAACAGATTGAGAAATTGAATTGCAGGTCTTGAACATAGTTCTTAGAGTTGCTTGGGTGGAGACTGTCATGGGGTTCCGCTTCAACATGGTTGAGTCACGTATGTTAGATTTTTTATTGGCTTCTTTGGAGGTAATTCGACGTGGCCACTGGAATTTTTACAGGTACATTTTATTTCAATCTTTACTTAGAAAAGTTTATGAGAAGAGCTTTGTGGTCTCTAGAGGAAAAATATCTATCTACTAACATTAGTCAGAATGTGCTGAAACAGGTTGGAGAATGAGCATCTGAATAATGTTGGCAAGTTCAGGGCGGTGAAAGCAGTTCCCTTGCCATTCCGCGAGACTGATTCTGATGGCTGAGATGTCCAACCGTCAAAATGTAAAGAATTTCCTTGCAACTTCATTCCAGGTACAGTTCCTAGAAGGCTGACATAAATGGGCCATATGGGATCCACATCTTATAAAACAATGTGCGAGTCTCCTTTTCATTAGATCCAACTGATTCGGTGATTGTAAAGCTTTGAGTGTAATGAAGAAAGCGAGCATCAAGTTTACTTGGAATTATTATCTTGTACACTATTGGGAATTCTGACTTTGATTTGATGATATGAACGAAACTGATGTCTTCGACAAATTTTCATTTCCTGTGGTGATGACTTGAAGAACATCCATTGGCAGCTACAATATCCCCATGACTCGTCTTATATGTTGAGAGTATAAATTTTGAAAAACTTGAGGCAGCTCACAGCCCTTTCAATAAAATGGTTGCATCGAGTTGAATGAAATGGATAGACTGCCCAAATGAATTTGAAGCACATTGAAGATCAAGAATGACAGAAAAATTAAAGGCATTTTTCAAGACACAATGTCAGAATTGAAGGCGTTAAAAGAAGAGCCTAGGTTAGAGAAAAACGTGTTCTTATTATTAATTATGCGATGTTATTACAATTTTTTGGCAATTGAGACCATTATTAATCAAGTCTTATAATTTAATTCCTGCTGAAACAAATTATTTTCTTGGACAAGTTTAAGATTAACAGGATTCTCTAAGCTCTAGAGGACTGTCCTTTAGTCTTTGCGTAAGGACTCTGCTATTTTCTTCGAGAGACAGTAAGCAGTGGACTGGATTGTGATCATTGGATTAACACCCACGGCACTTGGCAAAACACTAGCGTCACAAACGAACAGGCCTTCTGCTTCCCAACTTTCTCCATTCTCATCAACAGCACCTTCTTTTTCATTAATCCCCATCCTGCAGCTCCCCATTTGATGGGCTGAGGAGTAAAACATCCAGTCCTCTTCCTGTGACAGAGCCCCCCCGGTAGCATAAACTGTGTCCAAAAATTCCTCCAGATCCTCTTTTTTGATCCCTCTACATTTGATCCTCTGCCCATCGCTTCTATGTGTACCCACTTCGACTGCTCCCGCTGCTACTAAAATCCTCAATGCCTGCCGCAGCCCTACCTTGAGATTGTCTCTGTCCGATGCATCTAAGTTATAGGATATCCTTCCCTCCGTCGTAACTTTTCCAGACCCGCTGTCTCTTATTATTGTTATGAGGTGAGCAGTTCTTGAATACTTCATCATTCTGTTCTTCATGTCATGCCCAGACACCCAGGGGCATAATACAGAAAATGAAGCAGGCCCTAATCCAGGGGTTTCTACAATTGCCCTTACATTGGAGTCTCCTGCTACCACTTCATGAACTGCTGTGATTATTCCACCATCGTATACTTTCCCCTTGAACTCTGAATTTGACTCGGGAAAGTATCCCCAGGCCATTAGGACAGGGTGTAGATGAAGGTTCCTACCTATATTCTGATTCTTCAATCCACTAGAGATCATTAAAGGCGGTGTCAAGAGAGCTCCACATGCTGAGATTGTTACCTTGGCCTCGATTTGCAATCTTGTTATGATGTTGTTGTTTATAATTTTTGCAATCACTCCCAAGCACTTCTTTTTTCGTTTACCTAAGCCCTTGTTCTTTTCCAATATGAATCTCTCTGCTTTGCATCCTGTTAAGATCACTGCCCCGTTATCAACAGCATCAACCAGCCATGTACGATCAGTCCCTTTCTTCTCTCCTTGTCGACAACCATAACCACAAGAGCCACAATAATGTCTCTCTGAGGAATTTCGTGGGACGGTTTTGACGGGAACACCAAGGCGCTCGCACCCTTTTCGAAGTACTTGATTTTGAAATCCTTCCACTTTACAATTCTCTGTAACTCCTATTCTCGCACAAACAGTATCCATGGCAGAAAGATATTCAGGGTTACCAAAAAGTGGAATTTTCTGGTTCTTGGTCCATTCCTGAAGCACAGAGTTTGGTGTTTTGATGGATGCTGACCAATTAACAACAGAACCTCCTCCAACTGCTGATCCTGCCATAATTATCACCCCTGCATCAGCACTTGTAAGCAATCCACCTGATTCGTATAGTTGAGCCAAGGAAGGGCCTTCCAAACCAGAATAATCCGTAGCAGTAAAGTAGTTCCCTTTCTCGAGAACAAAGACCTTTTGCCCAGAAGCTGCAAGAACAGCCGCGGCAACTCCTCCACCACAACCGGAGCCAACAATAACAACATCACATTTGATTTTACAAACGTTCCGTCGAGGATCTCGCGTAACTTCTAGGCCTTTTTCTGTAAGAGAGCGGAGAAGGGTGGAGTCAGTTTCTTGATTCGTATCTATCAATCCCTTTTGAAGGGGCCTCTCTTTCGGAACCTGGTCTGGATTTTCATCAGTGCCTGCACAATATTCAATGGCTTCCCATGCTGGGTTGTCACCATTTTGACCAACCTGTAGAAGCAGATAAAGTTGGAGATCTTCAAGACTTGAAATAACTGCTACTGTAGAAGGGGGGTCATTGTAACCTTTTCATCTGTGATTTACCCAAGTGAGAAACGAGTGCAGTGCATGATTAATTGTTTGGATGGAGATGGTTGGGTGCATCAGTTTTTATTCTTTAAGGAATATATATGGTCGTATGATTAAATGGGGCAGCTAAGACGTCAGTGTCATGTTGTTCGGTCGAATTAATGATGATATATATGCTTCCAATTCAAGCTGTTATACGAAAGGAAGTGATCAAAAACCAAACTAAGACTATTACTGATGAATTAATGGATCGGAGCCATGATACATTTCTGCATAAATTAGCAGGGTGAAGAAATGGACTCTTGCTATCAGGCTGCCTACACAAAATCACAGCAGAAAATCTTCATTACATCCTTCAATCATATCCAAGATTGCACAGAATTGTAAGACCGTAAGAAAAATGCAATGTGTGGTCTAAAAGCCTTTTCCTTACACTGAATGCAACAACTCCATTTAAAGCGAGATGCTTTGTCGGTGGAGGTAAAAGGAGAAGGAGAAGTCACTTGTTTATCTCTGCTCAAAATTTTGGCAAGAGAGGAGCATTATAGCTAATAATAGAATATCCCACACAGTATCGATCCTGGATAGAGATATATGTTAACGATGTGTCAGCCTACGATTAGTTTTATGCCTGTCGTTGTTTTGGCCATATGCGACTCCACTTTTCATGAGGTATTTGAAAATAAATAAAAATAATTAAATTTTATTAATAAATCTTCTCCAAATTTGCCGTTGGATTCATTCAAGTTTAGTTTTTTTTTTTAATTTTAAATTTAAATATATTTTCTGGTTAATTTTCGTATATCAAGCTAGATTTAGCTCCTCTTGATTAGATCTTGAACTAGTCATTTATACCAAAAATAGATAAATGATAAGAAACCGAAGACCAATGCTTGCGGTGATACCCAAAATAGTATAAAATGGTAATTATTAATTACTATTAACTAAGAAATTATCTTGGGCTTCCATGTTTTATGTCTGGAATAAATTATTAGATATATTCCTGATAAATTATTTTTCACTGAATACCAAAGAATAAGGAGCATAGAATCTTGCAAAGTGACGGGAACATTACCCGAGAGAAGAAAACGAAGACGCACAAGACCTTGACATGAATGAAGGCAATTCTGATAGCTGTAAAAAACCTGCGTTTGAACCATTTCTGCAGAACCTTCTCCCTCTTGTCTAAAGAGATGCTTGAAAAATTCTTAATGCAGAGCCATTTCTCCCCAAAACAAAGAGACCCGCAAAGCAAAAATGTACCCAGCCTAGTAGATAGAAGCCATAGAACCAATCTCACCAGGAACACAGCTTCTGGCAAACCCCTCTTCCTTAAAAGCTCTGCAATCTGTGCAAGGCAAGAAAAACAAAGAAGAAAAGCTGCCAATTTCAATAAATTCCCGTAGCCAATTGAATAGTTTAAACAATTTCTTTTTCTGGATCAGAAACTATTTAATTCCAGAAACTATAACCGATACAAGTTTGTTTGCTATGTTCGTGTTCACCTATAATTGTGTGAGACAAGAGAAGTTAAGAAGGGGAGAATATATCGATTCTAAACCTCATCAGGCATAGGCGTTTGAGAGCCAGAAGCTCTGTATAGGGCCTGCACGGCCTTGGTAGGCTGGTGTTGTTTTCCGTCCAAAGTAGTAACTGGCGGCGGCAGAGAAGGCAATATGGTTTCACATAGACTAGCAAGCGAATCCATCTCAGCAGGAGAGAGCCCATGATTGTGCTTGCTCTCTCTTGCTCTCCCTCCACTCAACAAAGGATGGCACTCTCTTCTCATCTCTCCGTCCCCTATAGAATTTCTCCTTCACACAAACAGTAAGCGAAGGTGCGCGTTCTCTGTTTCTACGATGTTGAAGTTGAAAGACAGCATATTATATTACATTTGTCTTTATACTCAAAAGTGATTGATAGGATGAGCTTAATTGTAAGAAAAAAAAAACCCTCTAGTGGCTGTGTAGGGACGCACATTA
>Ga0325411_1009603_pt1 | contig 10301 bp, 6 predicted proteins | sample PopdelMetagenome_13_FD_206181 | JGI IMG/M metagenome (GOLD analysis project Ga0325411, IMG submission 206181) | Populus deltoides microbial communities from Bellville, Georgia, United States - Xylem-PdIQD-R4 | ecosystem: Host-associated > Plants > Phyllosphere > Stem > Wood/Secondary xylem...
TTGGAATTGATTGGGGCCTTTCCATTTCTTGTGTAACATGGTTTGTTTTGCAATAACAATGATTAGAATTCTGTATGTAGTGAGATTTTGTATTTTAACAGTGATAAATTACTCTGTTTCTTTGGCAATATTGAGACTCTACTACAAGTAATTGAATAAAATAAGACTAGAATGTGAATCCCATCCAGAATTATATTCTGAATTCCATTTCTGGTCATGTTTGAGTGTTTGTTTGCCCTAGGATGATGCACATGATAATGTGTTATGTTCAGTTCTACATACTAGACATAAAATGTTGAAATACAACTATGGCCATATCTGTTGAGAAAAATGCCAGCCATTACGATGAACTTGCCATTAGTATGTTCAAAGCCGTTGTGGATTGAATCACTAAATTTATTGTGGAAACATGTTCCATATAAGTGAATGGGTTTCCTTTAATCTATGGTGTTTAGTTTTTCACTGTGATATGATAGCTTCCATTCTTCTATAAGTTGTTAAAGTCAGTATATGCGACTGATGCTTTGCAGGTGGCAGAGAGAGCATTGTTCTTGTGGAACAATGATCCCATTGAGAACTTGATCATACAAAATCGCAAGGTTATACTACCCATAATCTTTCCTGCTCTGGAGAAAAATGCTAGAAACCACTGGAATCAAGCTGTCCGTAGCTTGACTTTAAATGTACGCAAGATCTTTGAAGATCTTGATCATGAGCTGTTCAATGAATGCCTACTAAAGTTTCAGGAAGATGAAAAGAAGGAAGTTGAAATTAAAGCAAGAAGTGAAGCTGCATGGAAACGGTTAGAAGAGATTGCTGCTCAGAAAACTGCAAGTGATGACACGGTGGTTGTTCCTTGCTAAACAATCACTTGCACCGTGTCAGGTTTGCTGTTTGCTGAAGCTTAGATGTTTGTTGGTATCAACATGGACTGAAATTTTTGTTGAGATGGATTCATTATATTGATAACGCTTCTCTTAGGTGTTTGATATGGTTTAAAATTCCTTTACTGCCTAATAAATATTTTGTATATTGACCCTTCCATTCTCACCAAGTTTTACTCATAATTTTTTTTTTTAGCTTAAGAAAGTCAAACGTAATCCCGTCTGGTAGAGAGTTGAAAGGCAAATGATACTAGGAAAAAGAAGAAAAATTCAACCATAAAAGTCAAATCGTTTAAAGCATTCAAATTAGTGTTCTGAATGCCCATCACTCTCCCATTTGCGCAATTGATAATTTGTGTGTCAATGGAATTGTCATGCGTTCAGGGAAGCAGTGCTCTCGATGCCCCGCATTATGTCTGTCGATAATTTTGTGCTGCATGACTGGGGCGTGAGCATTCCCCAATAAAATCTGCTCAGTATATTTTTGAGACCACTGCTCTCCCAGAGATTGATTGACACAAACATTTCTTTGCCGTCTAAGAGTATGTTTGGGAAAGCCCGCAAGCCGCGTGTTTATATTCAGATGTATTTTCGCTTGAAAACCAACAACAACTATGATACTAAATAAGCTTTAAACCTCTTAACTACTTAATGTTATTAACCTAAAAAGCCTGCTCAGTATAGTTTTCAAATTTACATTTTAGCTTGAAATGCTGATAGAAATCCCATTTCCATGGATTGACAGAAGGCCAATTCTTCTGGTGCAAGGAGTAATCATCATTATAGATAGTGAAATAAGTAGGCTGGCAATGATGGAAATACCCTCTTTCGATGAAGGTGCAATGATGCCAATTCCACCATATGACTGTAGGAATTGTCATCATCTGTGTTAATCACAGACACAAAAGGGTAAATTTCATTTCATAACTAATGGGATTTGATTCCACACGAATTTGGAACCATTCCTCGAAGCTACCATTGTTACGGGTAAATCAAGCATCTCTTTAAATTAAATTTAAAAAATCATTTCTAGATAAACACAATTGTCACTCCTCTGTTGTCCATCATTATCCTGAAACATTAGCAGTAAAAGAATCCTCAGTCAGAGGATATAGTTTTGAACTTGAGTTCCAATTAATCCTCTTGTAAAAATATGTTTTAGGTTGATCAATATCTTAATTATTTCTAATGATCTCCACATTATTATAATAAAATTATTAAAAATATAAAAATATTTTGTGATCAATACACTAATAAAAACACCTTTAGATAATATTTAATTTATTGTTTAAGACATAAGAGATACAAATATAAAAGACTAAAATTACATGTTTTTTATATTTATTATTTTAAAAATATAAAAATTCATTCTAAAATTATTTTAATCTCCTCCCCGTTTAATATCAACCATAACGCAAGTTAAAGATATCTTATCGTAATTATTATCATAATTATTATCCTTAAAAGTTAAAACTATTGCCCGAATGGATGGAGAGAGTGGCATTGCTTTAGGATTAGAAACTGTGAATGTGTAGAGGGTTGGTTTGGTCACTTTGGTCTCCTTCTCTCGCTGTCTCTTCTCTCGCTGTCTCTTCTCTGGCCCAAAGTAATCGAGGAAAAAGAAAAAGAAAAAACAAAAATAAAAGCTTTTCGTGCTATGCTTCTTCTTTTTGAAGTATCTGCTTCTTCTGTAAGTAATATTAAACATTCTTGTTTCTTCTTTTCTTTGTTTTTCTGTTTTAACTTTCGTATTTCCCATCCCCATAATTTATGGATTTCGATTCTGTCTAATATGATAAAAAAGATACTTTTTTGTTGTTGTTGTTTGTGATCAAGCCCAGATGAGATCGTATCACTGTCTGAATCAGCTGGTTTTTGGTCTACAAGAACTCAACGAAGGAGATACTACTGGTGTGTGTATGCATGATTTTCTATTGCTTCAGTTTCTGCATCTGCTTTCTTTAATTTTTTGAATTTCAAGTTAAAGGGTCTCTCTCGATTCCCATCTTTGGAAGTTTTTAGCTTTTCAAAAAGCCAATAAAGGACAGCCAAGTCGATGGTGATTTCTGCAATAAAAAATGCTTCTGGGTTTTGTTTGATTTCTGATAGCAATCCTGGGTTTGTTTTCTTCTGTGGTTTCCTTTGATATGGATTCTATGCATCTGGTTCTCTGATTCTTTAGTTGGGTTTGTGTTGTCTTTTAATGGACTGAAATCTGCTTTAGGGGACAATCTGTATGCGCCTGGGTTTAACAGCATCTTTGATCCTTGTGCGCGTAGAATATTTTTTTTTTAAGTTATGATCAAACAAATACTTGGTAGGCTTCCCAAGAAGCCTTCCAAGTCATCCGAGAATCGTGAATTTGGGGGTCCATCTATTGCTCCTTCAAATACTTCCTCAGCTTCTAAAAGCACCAGTGATTTCCAGAGCAACAGACTTGGAACTTTAAACAACTCATCTCCTCCTGGTCTTGATTCTGCTCCTCATTTAGGTTTTAGTCATGGAATGAAGCCTACCCAGGTTGGGAATCCAAAGCTGAATGGCAGTTCAGTGCCTCCACCGTATGAAGCATTGCCTACATTCAGGGATGTCCCGAATTCTGAGAAGCAAAACTTGTTTATTAGAAAGCTCAACTTGTGCTGTGTGGTGTTTGACTTTGCTGACCCCACTAAAAATTTGAAAGAAAAGGATATCAAGCGCCAGACGTTGCTTGAGCTCGTGGATTATATTACTTCTGCAAACGGGAAGTTCACGGAAACTGTCATGCAAGAAGTTATAAAGGTGGTATCTGTTAATTTATTTAGGCCGCGTACTCCACAGACCCGGGAGAATAAGGTATTAGAGGCCTTTGATTTGGAAGAGGAGGAGCCCATGATGGACCCAGCATGGCCTCACTTGCAAATTGTGTATGAATTCTTTCTTAGATTTGTTGCATCACCTGAGACAGATGCAAAGTTGGCTAAGAGGTACGTTGATCACTCTTTTGTTCTCAAGTTGTTAGATCTCTTTGATTCTGAGGATCCAAGGGAGAGAGAGTATCTGAAGACAATTCTACATCGCATCTATGGAAAGTTTATGGTGCATCGTCCATTCATCAGGAAGGCTATCAATAATATCTTCTTCCGTTTTATTTTTGAAACGGAGAAGCATAATGGGATTGCTGAGCTTTTAGAGGTTTTGGGTAGCATAATCAATGGGTTTGCTTTGCCGCTAAAAGAAGAACACAAATTGTTCCTTGTTCGGGCACTGATCCCCCTTCACAAGCCAAAGTGTTTACCTATGTACCATCAGCAATTATCATACTGCATTACACAGTTTGTGGAGAAAGACTGCAAGCTTGCTGACACTGTTATAAGAGGTTTATCAAAGTACTGGCCAATTACTAATAGTTCCAAGGAGGTCATGTTCCTAAGTGAGTTGGAGGAAGTCTTAGAAGCAACTCAACCAGCAGAATTCCAAAGATGTATGGTACCCCTGTTTCGTCAAATAGCTCGTTGCTTGAGCAGTTCACACTTCCAGGTAATATACTATAAATATCTTCTCTCTCTCTCTCTCTCTCTATGCTAGATAAAGGATCATTAAAGTTACCTCTCTATGAAGAACAATCAAAGTTATCTCGTTCTCATCTTTGATTTGACAAGAATTTAATGTTTTATTCAAGCCATGATGAAGCATGGCTGAGTTGTTGAGAATTTCTATGGTATCTGGCTATTGCATCAGTTAGCTTCTGGTCTGTTTTGACTGCTGTTGTCCAGTCTTCAAATATCAAAGTTTTCTTCATCTTGCTTTTCTATGCAGCGTAATTTTGTTATGCATTTTATCTTCAATTAATTATTTAATTTTTTAAGGTTCTAAAAGAGGTGGCTTGGTAACTGATTCATGTTAGCCACTGATGTAGTGACCAGATTCTGTACCATTTGATGTCTTTGGTGCGATGTGTGTTACCGGGCAAATGCTTATGCTATTAGTTAATAGGTTGACTTTTTAAATGGTTGATGATTTGGGCTTCTCAGTGCGAGTTTTTGAAAGAATTTTCATGTTATTGATATACAAAAGCTGAACTAGTGGTATGCAAATAGAAAATTATGAAAACACATGGGCTATAATTGTATTTACCTGTCAAATATTGAAACTGGAATTATAAAAGCATGCTTTCCACAATTGGAGCTGCTGTAACCGGGAATTTGGCATTGGGTTACAGTTCTAGTTGAATTTAATAACCATTTTGCGAATTGGGTGAAAAACTGGCTGACATGAATCGGTAAATGGCCTGGGCTTGACAAGTATGATGGTAAGTATTACTTATTCCCTTTGTGCCACAAAGATTGTCTTGTTTGACTTTTCATACAGTTTTAGAAATCTCAATAAATACAACACAATGCCAATGTTTTTTTTTGCACATTTTCAAAAACTGCTCCTTCCTTCGATTAATGAGAAGTAGTTGTATTTAGAAGTTCAACTGGTATAATAGGAAAATAAAGGAATTAATTCCTTGACTAGACATATATTTGATAGTAAGATGGATACTCTTTCATTTACACTGTTGGTCACTTGCAGGTTGATCGTTGGCTTATATTAACATTTGAACTGAATCCAAGTTTCACACTTCTTTTTTCTGGATTTGTTCCCGAAAACTTACCTAAGTCTCTGACATATTTTAATAAATATATATAGTTTTTCAATCCTAGTTTAACCTTGGTTCAACTTTTGTTTCTTGTCCTCTTCTTCCTTTGTTTGATGATGGTGCTAGTTCTGAAAACATTCAAGACAAGTAATTATAATAAAACAATCTAGTTGCCAATAATAGCCACCAGTAAGGAATCATGTGCATTCAATATGGGGTGATGGCCTCTCTAGAAGCGTATAGTTCTTAGGAAACTGTCCGTGGTGATTGCAAATCATGCAGAAGCTGTTAACAAATTCCAGTAAGGAATCATGTGTTACTCGGTACTGTACTCAAAACTTAAATTAAATAAATTTAAGATGATAACATGGTTGGTTGCGAAACTGGTATTGCTAAGTAAACAAATATAGCCTATCAAGAATGAGACTATGAATGTTGTTAACATCTAAGACTTGAAGAAACATATTCATCTGTTCTCAAGATTTTCCTTTCTGTGCGTGTCTTCATATGGTGTGTACTGCAATACTTCTTGACTGTTGAGCTATATTTTCTTTTTAACCACCTATAATTAAACATGCCGTAGTTGAGAACCAAAAACATAAGAGTGAGTATAAGCCTTTTCTTCCGTGTTGAGTCAGTTTTCCTCTGCACAAGCTATATTATAAATTAGTACCCTATGTTGAGAGGGAACACTGCTACTTCAATATTAGTTCAGGCAGTTCTTATGGGTTAGGATTGTTTTTCTCATTTCCTAATGGGGACATGCTGCTTCTTAGGGCAGTTCTTTAGCAGATATTTAAAGGGACTGTAGCCTATGCAGTCTTCCATAGTGTGTCTCTTGTCCCATGGATGGTTGATAGACCCATGTGCTACTCAGGGGTAGCCTATATTTTGGAATGCTCTGGCAGCTTGGTCCCGGCTCCTAAGAACTGTACATGGAGTGCCATTTTTGCTCTTTTATCACGAGTCAGACTTAGGTTTTCAACTTATGTTGCGCTTAAATGAAAGATGAATTGTTGAAAAGCTAATTTTTTATTGCTAATGGAATGTCGTATAAAGTGGATTGAATCAATCAATTAATGGTTATCGCGCGCTATTTGTTCGAATACATGTAGATCAAAAAACAGAAGAAGCTGAAGCACTTGCAACAGAAGTAGTAAATAGAAGATTTCAGGATCTCTATATTTAAGGAATAGCAATTGGCAGGTGTCATCCCAGGGTGCTGTTTTTGCTCTCGTGGAGTGTCGTTTTTGCTCTTATGTCTTGAGTCAGACTTGGGTTTTCAACTTATGTTGCAGATAAATGAAATATGAATAGTTGAAAAGCTAATTTTTTATTGCTAATGAAATGCTGTATAAAGTGGATTAAATCAATCAATTACTGGTTATCACGTACTATTTGTTTGAATACATGTAGATCAAAAAACAAAAGAAGCTGCAGCGCTTGCAACAGAAGTGTAGTAAATAGAAGATTTCAGGATCTCTATATTTAAGGAATAGCAATTGGCAGGTGTTAACCTAGGGTGCTGTTGTCATGCCAATTTTGGAAGCACTTGATGTGGGGCCATTCTCTGATCTCTCCTTGTCCTTGTCTGGCTTTTGCTTTGTTCCTTACATTCTCCATGGCATATGTCTTCAAGCAGTCCAGACACACTAAACATGCTTGTTTCAACACGAGGCCATATATGATTTATAGGTTCCACATCAGTTGTAGCCTTGAAGTTAGGCTTGACAAAGATGATGGTATGTGTGCCAATGATGGTATTATAATGATGGTATTATGAGTGATGGTGCCAGATGGCAGGAGTTATTAATTTGGTGGCATTGTAGGTGTATATGCAATTTTGGTGCTGGGGGTAATAGTTTGTGGTGTTAGGGTGATTGAGCGGCAAATGGCGACTAGGGTAATGTGCTAGTGGTGAAGGTGACAATTTCAGATTGTGCTTGTGGTGTTTGATGTTTATTCATTGGTCTGGATGTTAAATGATTAATGATGCATGTGGAGATCAGTCAAATTATATTATAAACTAGTTTCCACAGAACTGTTTTGATCCCCTCTTTCTAGTCCGGGAATTGCTTTATCATTGGCAGAGCCAACTGTAAGGCAAGAGGCTGTAGTGCTGGTTCTGCTAGTTATTAGGCCATCTTCAGATATTAGCTCTTCATAATCACCAAATGCAAATAGTACATCTAGTTTCTTTTTAAATTAGGCATAATAAATTGCAGTCTGATCAATGCTATAGCCATGACTTCCAAAGCTTTTAACTTTAATTAATTAAATCAATTTGGATTCAACCAAGCTGTTCATTTCTGAATTATTTTCCTTTTTTTTTGGAATACCATGGATAAAAGTCTTGGTTGAGGGGCTTACTGTAAATGTTTTCTGCTTTTATTGTAGTCTTGTTTATCTACTGTTATCATTTCTTTTAAATATTGAGATTCAGGTTGACCTCTTATAATGTGCTTATCATTCATGGCACTTGTTTCCTAATTCAAAGGTAAGCTTACTAATTCTTGCTCTTACAGGTGGCAGAAAGGGCTTTGTACTTGTGGAACAATGATCATATTGAGAACTTAATTAGACAGAACCGCAAAGTTATACTCCCCATTATCTTTCCTGCCCTGGAGAAAAATGGACGTAACCACTGGAATCAGGTGGTGCAGAGCTTAACAGTTAATGTTCGCAAGATCTTTGCTGATATTGACCCTGAGCTGTTCGAGGAGTGCTTACGCCAGTTTCAAGAAAATGAAGCGAAGGCAGAGGAGATCAAAACAAAACAAGAAGCGACCTGGAAGCGCTTAGAAGAGATTGCGGCAACAAAAGCCACGAGTAGTGAAGCAGTCCTTGTTCCCTGGGCTATACCCACCTTAACATCTTCCGGCTAGAGATAGTGTTATCCATATGTTGTATAAAATTATTCAATTTCATTGACTGGTCTCAGAGTGGCAAGATGGTCATTATGTTTTATGAGTTTGATATTCTCATGGATCCATGCCCGATTTCTCTTTTCTGGTTCCCAACGTCAAGATGTTCAGGGTATGATATCATTGTGTAGCAATGTAGCTGACAACTCTGCTGTTGCTCGGGGGACTATATACAGGGTAAGGCCAAGAGCTAATAGCTGAACTCACATTTATAATGGAGAGGGATAAAACTAGTAATTTTGTTAATTTTTATCGTAATTGATATTTAGAGCGTCACATGAAGAAGCTACAGATCACACAGGTGATTTAAGAACTGTCTTGATTTTAGTTTGGTCTTGTGTATTTACCGAACACTTTGATCTCATTTCTTATTTGCATGTATCATATATATGTTTTATTGTGTACAAGTGAAACTTTTTCTGGGTGTGAATTGTGCTTTTTACTAATACGATAGATTTGAATGGGGATGGATCGTTTTGGATTTTGTTCGTCTCCTCACTCAAGACATCTCAGCATCTCCCATATAATTTTCATGTCGTTGATTTCCACTTTTGTTTATGGTAATGGTGTCCTAATTTTGATCCTTTTAACCATGTACCTTGGTCACTGTCTTTCAGCAGCAGGCATGTTTCTGGGAAACGAATCCCTCTCCGATTGGATCTTCGTAGTGGATTCCTGGTTCGTTTTATGCACCTAGGGCGAGCAATTATGTTCATCTATATATTTGTTCCTAGCCCATTAATTCTTGAAAAACTATATTTAATTATCCTTGCAAGGCAGTGTTTGTCTCAAAAACAGCAGGAACACGATGTCTCTTGCAATGAGAGGTGAGATCATGCAGTGAGAAACTATTGCAAGACAGTGTTTGTCTCAAAAACAGCAGGAACACGATGTCTCTTGCAATGAGAGGTGAGATCATGCAGTGAGAAACTATCAAACCATCCTCTCCAACGCCCATTTAGCTAAGAACCCTCAAGCTCTTTCCTGTTGACAAGTTCATTCCAATATCGTACACTTCATTGCTTTTCTTTTACCCCATGAATTCTGGTGATCACCTTGCCAAAGCCACTGAAAGGTTGCTGCTACTGAAGACCTCTCTGTCATTCTTTTTTACCCACTCGCAGACAGCCTCAAAGACGATTCTTCCATCGAATGTGATGACCATGGGGCTGAATATATTGAGGGTCGAGTCAAATGTATCCGCTCTGACATTCTCAAAAACCCTGATACAGAAATGTTAAAACAATTCCTGCCTGCAGCTATAGAATCCAATGAAGCAGCCATAGGTAGTCAATTACTTGTCCAAGCCAGTTTATCGGCTTGGCAATTGGGGTGTGCCTTTCACTCAAGATTGCAGATGCGTCAACGTTAGCAACATTCATCAAGTGCTGGGCCGCAATTACTCTCAGCTCAAGAGAAGGGGCGAGTCCGTTATTCATGGGTGCTTTTTTCCCACAAATGGATCTGCCAGTTACAGTTCTTCCAGTGCGCAACGAGAATATATCACAAAAAGGTTCTTGTTTGATGCTTCAAAGATTACTGCTCTCAAGGATAAAGCCGCCAGAACAAGCGTTCGGGTGGAATCTGCATCAGCACTTATTTGGAAATGTGCAATGACTGCATCAAAGTCAAACTTGGGGTTTCAAGAAATTCTATGCTGTCTCTCAGCTTGAAAATGCGCAAAAGGTTTGTGCCCACCTTTACCAGAAAACTATGCCGGTAACTGCTTGGGGAATATTAACGTAGCATCCATGGAGGATGGTGATGATCAGTTAGAACTGCAGGGCTTGGTCAGCCGAATAAGAAAAGAGCTCGAAGAGTTTGGAGAGCTAGCCATGGGTGATGATATCGGATTTTTTAAGTGCACCT
>Ga0325411_1009604_pt1 | contig 10300 bp, 9 predicted proteins | sample PopdelMetagenome_13_FD_206181 | JGI IMG/M metagenome (GOLD analysis project Ga0325411, IMG submission 206181) | Populus deltoides microbial communities from Bellville, Georgia, United States - Xylem-PdIQD-R4 | ecosystem: Host-associated > Plants > Phyllosphere > Stem > Wood/Secondary xylem...
AAAAAGGATAAAATTAAAAAAAAATTATAATTAAAATAAAAAGTAAAGGATCAAAAAAAGTTTTTGTTTTCAAGGGCTGCCATTTTACCCAACTCTCAATTTTAAGCCCCTCATGTTTTATTTTTTATAAATAATTAAACTATAGTTTGTTTTTATAAAAATCAATAACCAATCCAATACTATTTTTTTTACCACCAATAACCTGATAAAAAAATAAAAAATAAATAATTAAGCTCAATCACCAAATGCATGTATAAAGAATAAAATAAAAAATAAAATTTATTAACCAATTAAAAAATGAAAGATCAAAAAAGGAAAGAAAAACAAGATGCGAATGCACGGTGTAAAAATAGAGACACTATACTGATTTTAAAAAAGAGAGACGCTATACTGAGGTAATGTTTGAAAACACGGTTGTGGTTGTGTTTTTAAAAAATTTGAATTTTTTTTTTGTTAAAATTTAATATGATTTATACGTTTTGGATCGTTTTGATATACTGATATCAAAAATAATTTTTAAAAAATAAAAAAAATTATTAATATATATTTTAATACAAAAAATTATTTAAAAAATATCTATAACCATACTGCCGAACACTGATATTTAAATACATAGCGTGCACCTTTCCGTTTCTGATTTAAAAAGAAAACAGAGACATAGTTGACCGAATAAAGAAAAACTTGACCGAATAAAGAAAAATCTACTGCGCCGCTAAAACATACTTTTTGTCCGAAACCCACTGACAGATCACCGATATACGAGTAGAGAGTAAAAATATCGGACAAGTCACCCCCGCGCTTATCGCTTCAAGATCCATCAATTATATTGGATCCCCCCATTTTCCACTCACAATCCACAACAAATTGTCTCCCACGAAACTCGCAACAGCCACAAACCCCTTCAAAGTTCAAACGGCACGTCGTTTTAGCCTAAATTTGACAAAACAATAATTTTCTCAGTTAATATGTAGTTTCAAATACATTACTAAAGTTTCAATTAAGTAAAATTACCCCTCAAACACCTCTAGTTTCTACTTATCATTATGCATAATCAAAAACAATTTATTAAAATACGCACATATATATATATATATATATAGGATTTTGATACTTAAGGTACTGATTTGTTGTTTCATTAAAATGAAAACACAATTATTTCGTTTTCATTTTCAAGTTTCAACAACTAATGGACTCAGCTCCGAAATCATGCAACCGCCGCCTCCTCCTCTAGCTCCCTCTCTCTCCCTCGATTTCCTCGACAAAAAATCCAGCTCTCTCAAAATCCTCGCTTCTCTAACAGACACAAAAAAATACTTACACCTATAAACATACGAATACATATAAATACAAAAAGAGATTTAAAATCCTTGCACCCAAATGGATCGGAGGAGGACTGAAAGTCCGGTGTATGCACGGCAGTGGAGCAGCGATTCTCGTGGTTCAAGCAGTACGGGATCGTCATCTCCGGCGCGGATGTCACCGGCACACCCGAACTCACGGCTAGGTTCAAGCATGTCAACGATCAAGCGCACACAAAACGTTGCCGCTAAGGCCGCAGCACAGCGGCTAGCTCAGGTGATGGCGTCATCGCAGACGGCGGATGACGACGAAGACGACGACGATCTAGGGTTCCGATTCCCTGCTCCACCGATTACGGTTTCTGCTTCGTCGGGGTTTAGTAGTGTAAACCATAGAGGGAGTAATAATGGTGTTTCGGTTACAAGACCTAATAGATCTCCGTCTCCTGCGGTAATTTCGAGCGCTTAATGGCTTGCAAGATGCGTTTTCAAAATTTAAAAGAATAATTTGATTTGAATTTGAATTTCTTGATTGAAAGTGTTTATGAAAACTAGTGCTAGTTGTAGTTAGTTGCTATATTGATATACAGGTCTCTGCTTGCAGTGGCAATTTCGATATTTAATGGTTTATATGGATAATTACGTGTCAGTTACGTTCATTTTTAATTTCAATTATCAGATTTCAATTCTGTTAAACTTGAGTTTGGAGATCATTTTTTGAGGTTATATATGTATTCATACGCGCACGCATGTGTGTTAGGGTTTGAATGATTTAGTCTAATTGGAGATTGGTAACTTTAATTAGCTAGGTCGGAACTTTATGGAGAATGTGCCTTCAGCTCGGTCTACATCAGCTGGAAGGTCATCAATGTCAGTTCGTACAGTGACAGTAGTGCCACCTAGCAAACAGTCACTAAGAACTCCCATTTCTATACCTCCCATCGATCCTCCATCCAGTAGGAGTAGAGATAATAAGAGGTCAGTGAACTTATTGGCTCTTAACGTAATTTTTTGTTTTCTTTTTCTTGCTTTTTGGCACCTTTAAGCTATAGGCTTAGCTTTTAATATTTTGTGTGAAGACTATGGATCTGCTTAATGAAGAGCTTATGGGTGTGTAAGTTCATCCATTTATCAATTGGCAACTTGAGTGTAGACTTCTATTTGTTTGCACTGAATTAATGCTTTGCATCTGATTACTCGAATATCATCGCTGCCAATTACTACAGGTTCACATCAGATATGGGACAACTTAAGACTGATGCAGGAGATCAGCGTGAAGCATCAGCACTTCGTGATGAAGTATGTCCTTCTGACCAATAGCTGATAATAGACATACAATGTCTTTTATTTTTTGAACAAAGCTATAGAATAGTTTGAACCAAGTTGTCTTGAAGCTAAAATGAGTTAAATTTTGCAGCTTGATATGCTACAAGAAGAAAATGAAGTTATACATGACAAGGTCTGCACCCCCCAAAAATTAAATTTTTGTTATGCCCTTGTCCTTTGATGTTTTAACATTTATACCTGAGTTTTCAATGCAGCTTCGGAGTGCTGAAGAAAAACGTGAGGAGGCAGAGGCTAGAGCTAGGGAGCTCGAGAAACAGGCAAGTTTTATCATTTTAGTCTTTTGCTTTTTTATTTGTAATCTCTTGTTCAGTATGTTGACTTTGATTTAAGTTGCAAAGCAGTCTTAGTCTATTATCAGTGTCAAGCATTTGTTCTTGCTTTTGTCTTTTTCTGGACCAGTTTACAAAATTGTTTATATGCTTGGTTGACTGGAGAAAAAGACAGTACCCTTTGATGGGGAAAAGGGAAAAAAGAAGAAAAAAAGAAATGGCTCTACAGTACAAGGCGATGTTTTGAAGCACACCTAGAGAAGAGCACTGAAAAAAGCCATATTGAGTGAAGGTCTCACTCTACCAGTTCAGTTTGATGAGTTCCTAGGGGACTGTGTCTACTATCTAATTGGTGTGTGTGCTAGGAAAGCAAGCAAGCTGAGCTGTGCTCTTTCTGTTCAGTAACTCACAAGATAATATACTACTATTTCATTGCTGGTACTCGTTACAATTAAGAAGTCTATAATATGTTTCAGGAAGTTTCTATGAAGCATGGATATTTAATTTCAGATGACATGTGGATAGGGCATATCTGTGGAACGAGGGCTGTGCAGCTTTCAGGAAACATATCTAACATTCAAAATCTCATATGTACCGCATGACTTTGATTATTTGACTGAATTTCCTTTTTCCTCATGTCCAAAACTTCTGTTAATCGCGTAAAACTTTTGTTAATTGCGTAACAATTGTGAACCAGTGTATACTGCTTTTTTTCTGAGCATGTAATTGAGTGCTTTAAGATCTGCATGGTTTTTATCTAGCAATATCCAGTTATATGCTTGTATACAATTCTTTATGTAGTCATTTATATGGCTATGTTTGTTGATCCAATTGCCTTCTCATGTCTGGCCACTCTAGGTTATTTGCCATAAATTCGTGTGAAGGTTATTCTTCATTTGTTCTCAATTTCAATATTCATGTGACACTGTTTAACATGCCTCAGCATATTTGTAATTCACCACTTGATTCACTTGGGTTGCTGCAAATTTGGTTGGGATTATAGCTTAAACCAGTTTGGTGGTTGAAAGCACCCTATATTTTCCTGCTTGGTTGTGTTTTTGCCAATGATTTGGAGATCATTCCCTTTCTGATTCTCTATTAATAGGTTGCTGCTCTTGGTGAAGGTGTATCCTTAGAAGCTAAACTGTTGAGCCGGTAAGCCGGGTTGGTTTTGTCTGTTCTGCGGTTTATTTAATTTTCTGTTTCTGATTTTTTTTTTCCCTTTTAATCTTTAGGAAGGAAGCTGCATTGCGTCAAAGAGAGGTGAGTTTGGGTACTACATGCCAGTGGATCAGATATGATTTTGACAGTGGAGTAGTTTTCCTTGATTTTTGATTTCCCATGTTCTTCAGGAATGTAAACCTGTCGCTGGTCCATTGAGCCTTTTTTGAATACCTATTTTGATCTTTTTTTTGGGATTGGGCTAACAGTATCAATTAAACCTACCGCTTTTATTGAAGTGCTCTCCTGCTTTTCTTGTCTTTCTTTGAGGGCTGCTGAATCTTTTTCTTTCCACAGTTTCTGTTTTGTTACTGAGAAATTTCTTGTTGCAGGCTGCTCTTAAAGCTGCCAAACAATCAACAGATGGGAGAGATGCAGAAATTGCAACCCTTCGTACAGAACTTGAGGTAGGGTATGATAATTCTGCTATTTGGTGTTTGTTGTCATCAGTTACCTTGAGTTGTAAAGCATAACCCTGTTTTTCAAACCAGAACTTGAAAGATGAGGCAGCAGCAGCTGCTGAACAGCTCCAAGAAGCTGAATCTGAAACGAAATCCCTTCGCACGATGACACAAAGAATGATTTTGACTCAGGAAGAGATGGTGTGTACATTAAATTGAGGTTGATGTTTATATTTAGCCTTATAGACGTTAACTGTTTGCTGCACATATCATTTAGGAGGAGGTTGTCTTGAAGAGATGTTGGCTTGCGCGTTACTGGGGTTTAGCTGTACAACATGGTAATCAACTTTATATAATCTTTTCCTGCTTAAGAGGCAAAATGGTTGCATGCTTTGAATTACATGTATTTGTTTGTAGGGGCATATCCAGATGGTGTTGCATTAAGCGAGTTAGTTTAACACTGGATAGCAATCATACAAGACCTTTCTTAAACCTTTCTTTGTTAGTGGATTGTGGTTGTCATCACTCTGTTGCCCACATCTTTGGTATGTACTAGGGGTGTGCATCTGTCGGGTTGGGTTTGGCCATATTTTGTATACAAGCTGACTTCTCAATTTTCTCCAACATTATAATCCATACAAAACCTGAATGGGTTGGATGAGACAGGTTGGATAACCTTTCAATAATCATAGGTAGGTCAGGTTTGGTCAGATGATGTAGATGGATCAGATGCTTTAAACACTCCTAATATGTACATTATTGTTATTTTGGGTCTATTTGGTGTTCATCTGTGATCTTGTACCATGACAGACCTGTTAGTCACTTGATGGTTACGCTTTCTATCCCGGGCACTATCCATCTCTTCATTCTTCAGGCTTGGCTAAGAGCAAAAACATTAACATTATTGTTTCATACACATGCCCAAGCTTTGAACCGAGTCCTTTGGTTACTGCTGAACTGCCTTTCTTCTGTTTGTTCTATTCCTTCAGGGATTTGTGCAGATGTAGCAGTGTCTAAGCACGAGCATTGGTCTGCTCTAGCTCCTCTTCCATTTGAAGTTGTCATTTCTGCTGGACAAAAGGCTAAGGAGGAGTCAGATGGAGGTTAGTTTGCTTATTAGCTTATTTTCAGTTCTCTTTGTTTAATATTTTCATTACTTGCCATTCATTAGTCCTATAATCTATTATGTTGTATAAATGGAACAGGTGGTCGTGATTCAGATAGGAGTAAAATAGTTCGTGATTTGAGTGATCTTACTGGAGAAGGAAATATTGAGAGTATGCTTTCAGTTGAAATGGGATTGCGGGAATTAGCTTCTTTAAAGGTTTTTTTTACAAACAAACTATTCTTTAACCTCATTGTCAGTTACTTAAGTTTTATTTTCTTTGATGTACTTGTTTGTCAATTGCATTTTGTAAAACTATATATTTTGTAGTTTACGATGTGTTTGTTTCTTCATTTGACATGAATTTCAAGAATTGTTTGTGGTGATTTTTTTTTACTGTCATGCACTTTTGAAATAGCGTTCACTTTCCAAATTTGCTCATTGAATAATTCTTGAACCTTATTGTCAGTTATTTTAGATTCATTTTCTTTTATGTGCATATTTTTTGCTTGCATTTTTCATCAGTTGACATGAATTTTAAGAATTGCTTGTCATGATATCTTTTACCTCTAGTGCTTTTGAAATAATGTGCAATTTATTGAATTAATTTTTTTTTATTCTGTTAATGTCCCACCTCACCCTGTATTAAGGTTGAGGATGCAGTTGTACTTGCTCTGGCTCAACACAGACGACCAAGTACGGTTCGACAAACCTTCTCAGGTATATTTTCCTCTGTCTTCTGCAGATTAGTTTGTGTACTAATCAATTGCGTTGGTTGAATTTCTCTGCTAATGGCATGTGTATGGCATTTCAATTTAGTGCATTTCCTTTGTGTGGTATGAATTTTTTTAGCATTTTTTTAGAGTCTTTGTGATGAGTGTTATGATAGTCATTTGATTTGGAACACAAAGATCCGGTATCCAATAAAAGTTGCTCTGAGTTTGCTGAAAATTTTTATCCATCCTAGATCTAATTTTTGGACTCATGTTTGTTAATGTATGTTACCTTTTGAAGCAATTCTTATAAAAAAAATGATATCCTGGCATTTATCTCTCCTCTCTTTTTTTCTTGGTTTCCAGATTCGAGACCACCAGGTGATCCCAAGTTTACCGAGGCCATTGGTAAGTGGTGTAACTCATCTGTCAAATAAGTTATGTTTCGTGAAATAAAATTTACAAGCCCCCCCTTGTTTTCACTGCAGAATTAAGTGAAGCAGAGGCAGACGATGTTCTTTTCAAAGAGGTCAGCTGCTGTCTTATATGTCCTTTTATTTGTCGTTGCTGTATTTCATTTTTACAATTTTAGTCATGCTACAGGTCTTTGTTACAATACAAAGCCATCATTTATTTTCTTCTGTCATCATGTGCATAGAGAGGAAAGATCTTCCTTCTCCCGTATACTGTACCTTTTCATGATCTCATCTTCTACATCTAGTTTAGTATTGCAACGCCATTGTAGGTCCGCATGCATGAGGTCTGTATTATACTTTTATTAGTTCAGATAAATTATTTCAGGCTAGAGTGGAATCCTAGACCTCAATCCATCAATGTATTTATGTCTTCCAACTGTTAAAGCATCCAAACTTGAAAGTTTAACCTAAGCCTAAAAGAATTCTAAATAAATATGATTTACTCTATAACCACCACTGACCGGTTTTATATGTTGGGATAACAACAGCAATACCTACAAAACAATGTTATGCTCTCTGGTCATTTTCTTCCACAAGGCCATACCAAACTTTCCACAACCTATTTGGACACTCAATATTACCCTTTGGGATTAGGCCTTTCTAGACGTGTTTACCTACATTTTAACTTTCTATTTGCTCTTCCATGCATGGGGTGAGCTAATAAATTATGGTCTTGGGCACACTTGAATTTGATAACCATCAAAACCATTCACCTAAATTCTCTTAAGTCTGTCTTATTTCTCATGTTTTCATTTCATGGAAGGCTGCCTTGTTTGCTTGTTCATTCTGAACTTTTTTAATATTATGTGCTCATAGCATTTGAAATGATCGAGTTTGCAAATATGTGGTTCATAATGAGCATGGCTAGCTTCTAGTTATCTGCTTATTGTGACATTTGGTTAGTACCAGAATTTATTTATATGTTGATTAAAGAATGCTTCAATTTTTATGTGCAGGCTTGGCTAACTTATTATTGGAGAAGAGCCTTAGTTCATGGTGTGGAAGAGGATATTGCAGAAGACCGGCTTCAGTTTTGGATTAGTCGTAGTGAGCAGGCACCAACTTCACATGATGCTGTGGATGGTAATTTAAATGCTCTTATAACAAAATATAGCAAAAATTCTAGTAAACAGGCACTAATTATGTGCCTCTTTCTTCTCCTTTATGCTTTATTTAGTTATTTATGGTCCAAGGTATCATTTGCAAAAACCTATTTAAAAAACAGTCCTTGTGGTCCATTGATGACATATCTAGATCCAAGAATGTTTTTCGTTTCTTTTTGCGTCAATCTCATTTACAATAGGACTATTGATGGAGATTAATTAAAATAAAAATGCTTTACATTATGCGCGCGGTTGCTTGAGTTGGTAACTTGTTGGTATTTCAGATCCAATATTGCTTGAGTTGATAACTTGTAGGTATTTCAGATCCAATATTGATTGGGCCAGCTTACCTATTGTTCAAATAGTCAGTCATAAAGTCCCTCCACCATCCTGAATGACTTGGAAATCCTTGTGTTAATGGTTGTTATGAAATTGTAAAATGATGTGAAATAATTTTTTTTGTTAAATTATGTTATATATATATATATCTTATGTTGGAAGACTTGGTAGTGCAATCTTATCTACATTTTGCCTCAATGATGTTTTCACATGGTGTCCTTGTGGCAGTTGAGCGAGGCGTAGTGGAGCTAAGGAAGTTGAGCATAGAGCAACAGCTATGGGAAGCATCTCGGAGAGAAATTGACCAGTCTTCTTTTGCCCCAGTTGCTAACCATAAACGCACAGATTCAGAGCTCTCTTCATAATGGTTTGCAGTTTAAATAGCCACCTTCTTTCCTTCCATTTTCTCTTGTAAGTTGTTGGTGTCAATTTTAATACATGCAATTTTCATTTTTGTATATATTTTTCTTCTCCACATTCAATTATCGCTACGAATCCCCTTCAAACTCTTACACAACAGAATTTGTGTGGATGAGTCAAGTGTGTGAAATTAGGGATTCCTTTACAACTTAAATTTTGTATTGATGCCATTCATATGAAAAAGGCAAAAACCGTTGTTTATATGTCACTTTGCGCATCAACATGGAAATATTAATTCAATAAACTGTTCAATATACGATAATTAAATTTTTTTCCCTGTTCATCTAATTCGTTTGAAAATTTTCAGAATGTATTATCTTCAAATTTCACGAGGCCTTTACCTGCAGGGTTTCCCTCTACAAAGGCATAGATCTTGCCTATGGGTCCCCGCTGATTTTTCCCCTCATGTTGAGCATAGAGCAGCAACTTTGCGAGTGTAATAGAGAGTAGGCTTGTATTTTACTGGGCATGTTCTTTCATTTTTTCTGCCAATTTTGTTCTGGCCCAAGATGAAACAAGGTGCTGGTCCTAAAAGACCAGCAAGTTTCCTGCCGATTAATATGATTAGGCATCAAAACTGTTTGGGGTGACCTTTTCAGTTTCTTTTCTTTTTCTACTTTGTCAGCCCAAGGTCTATAACGGGCCTTATGGCTCCCACGTTGCCACAAGACCTTTCTATATATTGTCAAGGGGTGTTCATATATATATATATATAAGTTGGTTTATTTTCATGGGTCCACGTTTAAAGATGGATTTACAACATGAACGGGTGTTATGATATTTTTAAAGTTAGGTCTAATATTCATCTCTTGCATCATCATTAAATTTTAAAATCTTTTTTTTCTCTTCTAAATAAAAGAGGTTTTTTTGTTTTGTTTTGTTAAAGGAATCTAATAAGAAATCTATTAACAAGAACTTTGGAGTTCAAACATTTATAAATAAAATAAAAACAAAAACTTAATCTATAAATTATCAAATATAAAGATAAAGAGAGTATATAATATATAGGTTGGATTGATTGGCTCTTAAGAATCTCAACTCCATATCTATTTTATAGATTTTTTGATCCATTAAAATATGAATCAGATAATGCATGAGGTCATGTTTTTTAAACACTCCTAAAATTGTCTTAACATAGGGCAAGTAGAGTTCATTTATTTAGACAAGGGCAGAATCGAAACTTACCTTACACTCCTATGAAGAAGACATCAATAAAATAAAATAAAAAAGAAGTTGATGAGCTTTTCCTCGCTGCGTAACAATAAATTAACACAGAAAGGAGCTCAGTGAAAAGAGGAAGCAAAGAAAGAAAGGGAAAAGGTGAGCCTTTGCTGCTCAGTGAAAAGATGCAAAGAGAGAAAGAAAGGTGAACCTTCGCTGCTTTCATTGCAAGAGTTTGAGGGTCAACGTAACCACTCTCCGCACTCACACTTTCCAACTCTGTTTTAGCCACCCTCTCATTGTTGGTGTAGAAAAAGATTCCCAATTGCCCTTCTTCTGGATCACACCTTTTTATTGTAGCTAAAATGGTGTCGATTACTGTGGTAGGATTTTCTCTTGAAATTGCGTCTTAAACAAACACATTTGGGGTGGGGATGATGAAGAAAA
>Ga0325411_1009605_pt1 | contig 10299 bp, 9 predicted proteins | sample PopdelMetagenome_13_FD_206181 | JGI IMG/M metagenome (GOLD analysis project Ga0325411, IMG submission 206181) | Populus deltoides microbial communities from Bellville, Georgia, United States - Xylem-PdIQD-R4 | ecosystem: Host-associated > Plants > Phyllosphere > Stem > Wood/Secondary xylem...
TATGGCTTACAAAGAGTTAGATATTGTTTCGTTGGATCCTTTTTATTTATTCTTATTGGCTTGAATATCCTAGACTATTGAAGTTATTTCTTAAAATGGTCATCAAATATTTTAAAATTATTTTTAAATATAGATATCATAAACTCATGTAATTTTTTCTTTAAAATCCCCATGAGTTTAAGGGGGCATATTGAAAAGATAAATCAAGAAAATATATTTTAGACTAATCAAATCAAATTAACACAATCACTCACTACACCATTAAAAAGTTTTACCGATGGAATAATTCCATCGGTGACAGGCATGAACTCCGTCGGTAAAATTATTACCGATGGTCTCACTAACGGAATACGTCCGTCAGTATAATAGTCGTCGGAAATTCCCCTTTCTGTCGCTAATTCTATCGCAAATAAAAAAACCACACACCGACAGAACACCGATGGTCTTACAGACGGATACGCGTGCTAAAAAAAAAATTTCCCCGTGAGAACATTACCGATGGACTAAACCCATCTGAATTTTCAACAGTAATTACCGACGGATAATCCGTCGGTAATTATGGCATCGGTGGTAATTGTTTTGCAACTCTCTGTGAAATACCGACGGAAATAGTCTTTCGGTAAAGCTGTCGGTATGTATTTAAAAAATATATATATATATATAAAATAATTTATTAATAGTAAAAGAGCTTAATAAACAAATAAAATTGGATTAAACATTAAAAATCTAAAAATAATGTTAAATAATATTCATCCAAATATTCATTACAAATTTAATGTGTTTAAAAAACAAAATTAAACTAGAATAGCGGCGGAGCTGGAGGAGGAGGAGGAGGAGGCTGGTTGTTCCCGGGACCGTACGGCCAAAAAGGAGCTGCACATGTATCATCACCCATCTTTGATCTCATCTCCATGACCATTTGACGGAGTTGATCATAATTCGTCGAGAGTTGTTGATATTGTTGTTTCAAGGTAACCAACTCCTCAGACTGGGTGCTCGATATTGATGGTGAGCTCCCAACAGTTGAGACATTACGGGCCGACCGCAAGTTTTCGGCCGTAGTGTTGGAGAGCCCGTATACCTGATTTTTTTCGGGTCCAACAGACGATCCCACCTCCATCCATAAATCTGGATCGAAATCTGAATGGGTCGAAGGATTGTCCTCATATCTCTCCCTTAACCGGCTTTTATAGGTCTCCTAATTTTTTTTAAAAAAATCATCATATGCAATTCAAGAAAATAATAACTTACAAAATAAAATGAATGAACAAACATACCATGAAGTGCTGAGCACGGTTGTCCACGAACTGCTGCACCCTCTTTTGGCGGTCTTGACTCCGCACATGCGTCTCTACAAACAGCTCCATTGGACTCGGCTCACGTCCAAGAGACGCAGCCTATAAGGAAAAAATAGGTTGAAAGTTAAATATATTATAAGGAACGACAAATTAATTAATGATATATTTCATTAAATTAATCTTATCATCCGCTTTGCATGTGCGCTGAATGAGACGGATCCGCCAGTGTGCGTGGTCATCGAACCATTAATTTGCCGGTTTCGGTTGTTGGCGCTGGACTGTGAGAGCCGTGAGAACCGCTCTGAGGTCACGTGCTCAATATATGCTGTCATAACCCAATTCTGGGTTATTCCCCAAAAATTCACTTTTTTTCAAAATAAAAATCAAAAAATAAAATAAAAGGCTGGCAATGTGGAAAAAGCAAGCCGGGAAATCAAGCTGCAATTTTTGGAGGAAATTCAAGTCCTAATTGTACCCCATTATGCCCAAAAATGGAGACAAAATGCAAATTCAAGGTTAAATTAAATGATTATCTTTGCCCAAACAAAGATCTTCATTGATCAAAAGTGCCCAAACAAAGCTGGGGGCATGAAAGAGTTCCAAAAATATTTGAGCGTGCCATAAAAATCACTAATATAATGATGCTCAAAACCAAAAGAAGAAAAAGCCCAACATTGGGGGGCACCGTGGACCATTTTGCAAATCAATTCCAAGGTCTAGAAATTCATGAACCAAAAAAGAGTTTGGGATATAAGCACTAGTGATCCTTAGTTTTAAAGTCCCTTAAACACCTTTTGAGCCTAAATATCCTTTTTCTTCATAGCCAAAAGCCAAAGCCTACGTTACGTGCCCAATCAAGCCCTTTCTGATCAAAGGCAAGCAATTTGAATTGGCAGACTTTGCTTTTTCATGTGAAACAAGTCATTATTCATGCAAACAAAATGAATGCTTTGAAAACTGGTTCTTTGAAACCCTCAAATTGAAGCTTGAACCCTTTTGACCAAACACTTCACCAAAAGCAAAACAAAATTTCAACACTCATGCAAACCTATCCATGAGAATCGCTTGAATTTTTTAGAACAAGTTTGTTTTGAACAAACATCAAAATGATTTTTCGGAATAATTTTGAAATTCCAAAAATTCCTCTTGAAAACAACCCCTTTTAAATAACCGGATCTTCTTCCACATAACCTCATCCCCAAGGAAAACCCAAATTGAACCCTTGGAGACATGATCAAACTAGGGGGCAATCCACTAAAACACATAAGGTTGGCTTCATGATTCCTTTTCTAAGAAAACATGAGATATAGTGCAGAGCTGGCAACCCATCAGATTAAGGTTTGTGGACAAAGATGTATGCTGATGTCATATCCCTTCTAGGGGTCAAGATCACAAGATATGACTTGAGTAAGCAAGAGCGAAAAGAGCCATCAAAGCTTACTATTAGAGACTCAAACTTTTGAGAAAATGAAAACTCTATGAAGAAAAAGGGACCTATATTTCTCAGGTAAGTATACATGTATATTAATCATGATGCATTACTTTCATCCCTGACAGATCAGTGTCTCATCGTCACCTCTTTTTGAGCGGGCTATTGAGCCCTCATCATTTACATAGTGTGCTTTCTAGCCCTATCTATCTCTTTTCAAGTGCGCCTTCGAGCCCTCACCTCCTAGGTAGTGTGTTTTCTAACCATACCTCTTTTTGAGTGTGCTTTTGAGCCCTCATCTCATGGGTAATATGTTTTCTAACCCTACCTCCTTTTAAGAGGGCCCTTAAACCCTCACCACTAATGCAATGCCTTTTCCTGAACCCTCACCACTAGTGCGTTTTCTAACCTTACCTCTTTTTAAGTGCGCCTTAGAGCCCTCGACCACCTTAGGTAGTGCATTTTTTGAGTGCGCCTTAGAGCCTTCGACCACCTTGTGTAATGTGTTTTCTAACCCCGCCTCCTTTTTAGTGAACCTTCGAGCCCTCACTCCTCGGGTAGTGCGTTTTTTAACCCTACCTCCTTTTGAGTGTGCCTTAGAGCCCTCAACCACTTTAGTTAGTGCGTTTTCTAACCTTACCTCCTTTTGAGTGTGCCTTCGAGCCCTCACCTCATGGGTAGCGTGTTTTCTAACCCTGCCTCCTTTTGAGTGCGCCTTAGAGCCCTCGACCTCTCAGGTAGTGCGTTTTCTAACCCTACCTCCTATCGAGTGCGCCTTTCCAGCCCTTGTTCCCCTTCAAATCCTATCCATTTTTGAACGCTCCTTTGAGCTTCCATCTCTTTTTAGTGCGCCTTCGAGCCCTCACCTCATGGGTAGTGCATTTTCTAACCTTACCTCCTTTCGAGTGCGTCTTTAGGCTCTCACCTCTTAGGTAGTGCGTTTTCTAACCCTATCTCCTATCAAGTGTGCCTTTCAGCCCTCGTTCCCCTTGAGTCCTATCTTTTTTCAAACGCTCATTTGAGCTCCAATCTCTTATGTAGTGCACCTTTGAGTCCTATCATATTGACCCTTCAAGACATTTTATTATTTTCACCTGGGTAGGTCACCCATCATAATCAGACCTCTTTGAAAACTCTTTTCATCTTCTATTTGAGCCGGTTACCCATTACAATCTTTTGAGAAATCCATGCATTTCTCACCACCTTCAAAATCTTCCATTTGGGCTAGTTGCCCATTACAATGAAACCACTTTGAAAAATCTCTGTATTTTTCATCTCTTTGAAAAATCTTCATGTTTTTCACCTGGGCACGTCGCTCATTACAACTAGACCACTTTGAAAATCTTTGTATTTTTCACCATTTAGAAAAAAATCTCCGAAAAATCTTTGCGTTTTTCACCCGGGTAGGTCACCCATTACAATAAGACCACCTCAAAAAAACTTTTTTAATTTTCTCTGGGTAGGTCACCCATGACAATTCGACCATTCCAAAATCTCATAATTTGCAAAAGAAAATCTTCCAGATTTTACTCTGAGTGCGCTTTCTAGCCCTCAAAATGATTCATCATTTCTCACTATGATGAGTCCATCATCTTTCATTCTTCTTTTTCTTTACAATGCTTACTACCTAAAGTCTCTTACGAGACTTTGTATCGTAAGCATTGTAAAGAGGGGGGCAACTGTCATAACCCAATTCTGGGTTATTCCCCAAAAATTCACTTTTTTTCAAAATAAAAATAAAAAAATAAAATAAAAGGCTGACAACGTGGAGAAAGCAAGCCGGGAAATCAAGCTGCAATTTTTGGAGGAAATTCAAGTCCTAATTGTACCCCATTATGCCCAAAAAAGGAGACAAAATGCAAATTCAAGGTTAAATTAAATGATTAGTGGATGAATTTGCATAAAAATTAAGTTCAATGACATAATTAAATTTTTAATAGGCCAATTTGATTTAATCATGGGCCAAATTAAATTTTAATTATGTTTAAGAATTAATTTGGGTCCAATTGAAGGATTTAATTAAGTGCAAGAACTTAATTATACTTTAAATGGGTCAAATTATTTTTATTTGAGGCTTAATTGGTGAAATATTAAGTTTGGGAGCCTAATTTAGGCTTAATTGAGGAGATTGGAATTTTAAGAGACCAAATTTAATTTTTACCAAGTTAATTGATTGAAATCAGGGGCCAAATTGCAAGAAAATTGAAGTTTTGGGGTCAATTAAGGGCTGCATTGAAGAAATTTGCAGCTAAGGACCAATCTGCAAAAGACGCCACAATTGAGGGGCTTAATTGACAAAAACCAGGGGGTGAAATTAAGGAAATTGAAAGTTTGATGGTCAATTAGGGGTTAAATTGACAAAATCTGAGACCAAGGACCATCTTGCAAAAGGTGCGTAACTTTAGGGTTCCAATTGAAGGTCATCAGGGGCTTAATTGCAAACATTTAGGGTCAATTAGGGGTTCAATTGAAAGCAATTGAAAGAGGAATGACGGAAATGAACTTTGGCCAAAACAGATTCCTGAACATTATTCATTATCTTCTTCTTTTTTCCCTGAAAAACTGGTTCAGTCACCTCCTTTGCAGGTGCATTTAATGCACCTAACGTCCACCAAATTTGCCAAAACTTGCACGAAACTGATCACCAGACATCCCTCTACGTCGGGGTATGGTCTTCACCGGCTCACTGGTAAATAACCGGACGTGGCACCACCCAAAGAGGCCAACTCAGGCAGCCTGCAGCTGTAGATTTGACAATTTGACAGTGCACCATGTCTACTTTGAGCCAACGGTTGGGATCCTTCCCATCTGAATCAAGGGCTGAAATCTTTCTCCATTGTAGACAAGATTGCCCTCTTCCACTGCCTATAAATAGGGGTGGATTTGATGGCCTGAGGGAGGAGAAAATCGGGTCCAAAATAAGCCAAAAAATCAGCTTCTCCCCTGTTTTTCTTCCGGCCAACGTTCTCTCTTCTCTCTCTCTCTCCCCACTACTTCTTCAGCCCTTGAAGACCCCATAGAAACATTCCTCATCCACCAAAAGACGGCATCTCAGCCTCCCCACGAACCCAAATCCTCACCGGCGATAGGCACAGCCACCACGAGGTCTTCCCTCTCCTCTCTGCAGATTCTCTTCTTTTGCATCCTTTTCTTTCTTCCTCAGCCACAAGCAGCCAACACTGTCACCATTCCTACCCCGACCACCAGCTCCACCGCAGGCAGTCAACACAACCACCAAGCTGCCACCGCGGCTCTCTCTCTTCTCCTGCCAGACCTTCTCTCTCCTCTGCAAACCTTTTCTTCTCCCTCTCACAGCTGACTCCGGCCACCGTGACCTCAGCCGAAGCCTCCTGAGCCACCGACCAGACATCCCCAGCACGACCAAAGACCCTCACCACCTTAGGTGGATCTCCTTCATGCATTGCCTCATTCTTCTTCGTCGGGGCCGCTGCATATAGAATCCATTTCTGCATGCAGCGGCAGAATAATTAAGTTGTCTTTGGGCCGGGCCAGTTTTGGCCCAGCCCAAATGACTGGGTCTGGCCCGGCCCCCATTAAAAAAAATCCAAAAAAATTTCAAAAATCATTTAAAAAAAAATTTGTGATTTTTCTCGTATATTTTTCTACCAATTATGCATAATATCGGGTTGTATATTTACACTATAAAATACAAATCCGGTATTAAAATACCTGATTTTCTCTGAAATGTTTCAAAAAAAAATATTTCAAAACATTTTCAAAAAGAAAAAATATTTTGTTGCTTACGGCCAAATCCTAAAATTTTTCCAAGCATATTTTTCATTAAAAAAAACAAAAATTACATCTTTTTCATGTTAAAAAAAAATTTCAAAAATGGATATCGTAATCAGTTTATGATTATCCATTAGGATTTGGCCAACATGTCAAAATTTTTTTTTCTAATCTTTTTTTTAGGATCCAAATGTAGACTTTAATATTTGTGAGGTGTAAAATTACACGATAAAATACACCCTTAAGTATTAAAGATAAAAGGTGTAAAAATACGATGCTAAAATTCAGACTTTAGAACGGTTAGGATTTAACCCGATAAGGTAGAGACTCTCTCATGAAGAGAGATCTGCCTTGAGCCTTAGAAAAGACCAACGAATAGAAACCCGACTTAGAAAAAACAATCAAACAACAATGCAGCTTACTTTAGGTAGGGTGCACTGGGGGTGATGCTTCTTCCCCTTGCACAACCAGTCCCTTACCCAGACTCTCGCAGACCATAGGTTCCTAGTGACCATAATACTAGGTGACGACTCCTAAACATTAATCATAATTTTATGATTGAATCCAAAAACCCTTCCCAACACACAACACCTTACACCAGGAGGCACGACAGAGAGCCTTCGCTGTCGCCAGACGACGTCGCGCGCCCCGCGACATGTGCCGTCCATATTTCCCCCGATATAAATGGAAATTTGAATTCCCATCAAACCGCCACCTCATTCCATCCTTCAAGACCGTTATCCCTCGCATGTCTTTTTGATTTTTTTGGGTGTCATACAAAAAATCATTTAACCTACTTATATAATAACAAATTAGAATTTAAAACATAAAATTATAAAACAAAAATAAATATTATTTTCGATGTTACATAGTTGTCGCGTGATTCTCCCATACCCTCCTCACAACATTGTTGTGTGCCCTATCCCACTCAAATTTGTTCTGTGTATATAAATAATTCATATAAAATAAAAATAGTACAAGATATAAAATTATAAAAATCATTTATTAAAAATAAGCTGGAAATTAAAAGTTAACACCGACCTGAAATCGCTTAAACCATACATCGATATTAGGTTTCCACTCAGGATGTCTGGAAACCTGGCTCTATTAAAACAATGGAATCTCCATCGACGATTTAAGTGCCAATGTTATAGCCCTTACAGCCCCAGTGTTTGTGAACCTGAAATTAAATAAAAGTAAAAATATTAATTAGTTGTTCATAAATTATGTAATAAGTATATATATATAAAAAAAACTTACATTGAGAGGTCATCCTTCCATTGTGCCTGGTACTTGCGGGTGAATTGACCCCGTTGTGAAGGCACACCGCTTCTGTGCTGTGAAACCGCGCTAGAAGAAGCAGCATCACCAGTTGGCGTAGATTCCTCGCCGTGATCAGCACCTAAGGATATGTCCTCCTCGCTGCTAGAAGAACTAACTGCAACCATCTGTTGACGACATGCTGTAGATTTCATTCTACGCATCTACACAAATTTATAAGAATAATTACATAATTAACTTCGATTATTTAAAAAAAATCGACAGAGTCTCCCCTATATTAGGAGGTCCCAAGTTATCTACAAAATCATATTACACTTCCAATTTTATTTCACATCCCAATCCAATCATCTTGGATCTCAACCCAACTCATCATAATCAACATAAAACATCTTATTCAATAACATCATATAATGTAATTCAAGTAAAAGAATCAATTTCAACTATGAACATTCATTGTTAAATTGGTACTTAGAGTTACAAACATTAGATTAAAGTCATATATTCAAATTTACGGATTAATATTACATTTCAAGTTTTAGGAGACAAGACTCTTAATTTATAAATAATTACATGGTCAAAAGCAAAAGATAACTAAATCAATATCATTCCTGACACGACCCTAATGGACCTCAAAATAGAAATTAACGTGTACATATAAATATAAAAATATAATAACAAGCAATAACAATGACAGGTAAACAATAATATCCTAAAATTATGATAAACAAATTAAATTTAATTCTATATTTCAATTAACATTTAAAACATAAATTCAACAATAACAATTATAACAATACAAACAATAATATCCTAAATTAAGATAAACTAATTAAATGTAATTATATATATGAATTAACATTTAAAACATAAATTCAACAATAACAATTATAGCAATACAAACAATAATATCCTAAATTAAGATAAACTAATTAAATGTAATTCTATATATGAATTAACATTTGAAACATAAATTCAACAATAACAATTATAGCAATACAAACAATAATATCCTAAATTAAGATAAACTAATTAAATGTAATTCTATTTATTAATTAACATTTAAAACATAAATTCAACAATAACAATTATAGCAATACAAACAATAATATCATAAAATTAATAAATAAAATGAAAAAACTAAAAAACACTATACAAAACAACCTAAACACAAAACAAACAATACACTAAACTAAAAAACACTATACCAATTCAAAATAAATTTAGGAATAAAAAATGCTTCCCTTAATAGTGTGTTGAATTTAAGATTTTATCTACAAACAATACACAAAACAAAGAACACCAAAAAAATAATCATAATTAAAATAAAAAAATACAAAGATAAAGAAAAAAGAATACATACCTTTTTAAAACTACCACCAAAACAATAAAATCTCTTCCAAAAACCAAATAGAAATGGAGAGGAGAAGAGAAATGGAGAAGAAGAGAAACAGAGCCAAGAGAAAAAATGAACCAAATGGGGGGAGGGGGGTTTTATATATCAATTTTTCCGACGGCATTATCGACAAAAATTTATTGTTGTCGGTGGCATTGAATTCCGTCGGTAATTAATTGATATTCGAACAAAAAAAGTTCAAAAATCCCGTCAGACTTTTCGATCTGTCGGTACTTGTGCCGACCGACACGCGTCTGACATGCGTGCACTTCGGGATGTGCGTAACCCGTCAGTGACTCCATTGGTGACGTACGTCGGTGAAGCCGTCGGTGATTGTGGCACAATCCTGTAAATGTTTTTCAACTCTCTGTGAAATACCAACGGGTTATAGTCCGTCGGTGATTCCGTCGGTGATGTTGGCACAATCCTGTAAATTTTTTTCAACTCTCTGTGAAATACTGACGGGTGGTGATTCCGTCGATGATGGTGGCACAATCCCATAAATGTTTTTCAACTCTCTGTGAAATACCGACGGGTTATAGTCCGTCGGTGCACCCGTCGATGAAACCGTCAATATTTCTTTTTTTTTTGTGTATCCCCTTCACAAAATCTTGAATTGTAAACTTACAGCACACACAACACAATAACAAGAGCTGACCATTAAAGAAGAATAAATATTTCATGTTCCAAAATATTACATTATAAAAATAAGGCTTTAGAACATGTTTAGTTAGTCAGAATTTTCATCTTCGTCCTCAATTGAATTGTTATCATCAGCTTCATCGCACTCTTCAATATGGTTATCATCTTTTACAACAATATTCTCTTTTCCACTAGTATAGCTCAAAACACCATTCAACACCTCTGCGTCAACATCAACAAGACAATCGTTGAAAACATGAAAATTCAAATTTTCTTCTAAGTCAATCGAAGGAGCAACTCGGTATGGTTCAACCATCTCACTAGCGTGAAAGACTTCATCTATCACACTTGTGTCTTCGTTCTCATCCTGAACAACCTTGACACGACCCTTGGGTTTTGTTTTTAAAATGGATAACCAATCAACTCTTGATCGGTCCTTTCTAAAGGAAGGGGTGTATGTGTAATAAACTTGTTGGCATTGCTTTGCGAAAACAAAGACGTCGTTT
>Ga0325411_1009608_pt1 | contig 10298 bp, 8 predicted proteins | sample PopdelMetagenome_13_FD_206181 | JGI IMG/M metagenome (GOLD analysis project Ga0325411, IMG submission 206181) | Populus deltoides microbial communities from Bellville, Georgia, United States - Xylem-PdIQD-R4 | ecosystem: Host-associated > Plants > Phyllosphere > Stem > Wood/Secondary xylem...
ATTAGAGATAAGTAAAGTATAAAATCTTTATAAATTATCAACATAATCATATTAATCATCTTATTTACGTAACACCATACTTATAAATTTTATCAGGTATTCATGATGCTAACTTATGTTGACAACATATCAAGTTCCTCTCATAATAACGATGTCGGCCGAAGACTATAAAGGATCAAGTATTTGATGTACCAAGTGTTATACAACATAAATCTAGATTAACCATTTAACAAGCAAGGTATTAAGGATTAATAAGATAAAAATGATAAGACATGTTAATAGCAAACTTGTTTAGGATTTAAGCATTGAAGTCCATGTTGAGTTCATATTATACTTATTCTAACACCATTAGTGAAACCTTGTCACCTTGACATAATTAACTTAGCTAGACATTATGAAGAAGAAAAACATAAATAAATAATATAAGAACATAAACATGATATAAGTTAACTAAGTATAGTAAAGGAAATGAAAAGCATGAACAAGAGATTAATGAAAATAAAACTTAAGCATTACAACAATAAAGAGAGAGCAAGAACATGATCTTGATCTTAGAACCAAGATTTTTAAATGAATGGCAAATGCCTCCTTTTATAGGCTAAAATTCAAAACTATTCATTTGGTAATTGATTATTGATGTAATGGCCAACTATTGATTTAGTGGACTTGGTGGACAGCAGCACTCAAGCACTTTGGCTGGATGAAATGACATTGATCCATTCAGAATTTGGCAAAGTGTTCTTCATGAAAGTTGTTGGCAATCATCTTATCTATTGACCCATAAAATTTCAGAGCATTTGGATCACTAGAGCTCGAGATATGACTAAAATACTGAGTAGTGCTGTTGGTGGACGTGGTGGATAGACCTCAAGCTCTTGTCTGGACGAAATGTCATTGTTACCATCCGAATTTGAGAAAATATTCTTCATGAAAGTTGTTGGAAATTGTCTTTTCCTTCCACCCACCAAATTGCACATCATTTGGCCTTCTAGAACTCCAGATATGGGTAAAATTCTAAACAGTGTTTGGGCTAGATTACAAGACAGAGGGCTGGATTACAGGACAGATTCTGACTTCTCTTTTGTGGCCAAACTTTGAATTTGAAAACGGCAGATTTGGGTCTTACACTATTCATGAACATTGTAGGCCTATTTCTTAGCTTTCCATCCATATAAATTAAGCTGAAATCCAAGATCTACAGCTCCAGATATGACCCAATAACTGAACAGTGTTCCAATTTGAATTGAATCGGCATCTCCTTTCTAATCTTAGCCGTTTCTTTGTCCTTTCACTTTCAATAGTTAATCACATCAATCAATCCTTTGAATTGTGAGATATGCCTGCATTTAAAATGAACATTTACCATAAATTAAAGCTATCTTATATTATCAGATCTATTATTATAAAACATGCTCTAGTTAAAGAGTTATTAATACTTCAAGTGCAAAATGATGATATAAAACCTTGATAAAAATGCACTTTTAAGTACAAATCAATTATCATAAAATGTGGTCATATGCAATTTAAAACATAAATCTATTCTTATTTTTTGAAAGAAGGATTTTTGTTGTTTTTTCTATTTCTTTAAAATTAGTTTATTTAATATTGGGAAATTGTTTTACATATAACACTACCAGAAATTTGCTTAAAACCAACGGAATTACCGACGAAATAATTCTGTCGGTAAATTACGGTGATCATTACTGACGGATACTCTTCCGTCCGTAATTCAGTCGTATATACCGATGAAATTATAGACGGAATATTCAAAATTAAAAAAAAGACGGTTCGCTGACGTGGAAGTTTTTGCGGCCGATTTTACTGACGGAATCACCGAGGGATTCGAACCGAGATCTCCATACAATGACGTGACCAATTCTCCATCAAAATTGCCGATGGAATCATCGACGGACTCATTCTGTCGGTGATTCCATCAACAAAAGTGAATATATCACCACTCTGCCGACCATTTCCTCCCTAATTTCTCCTTCTTTCCTATCCCGACAGAATGAGAATGAGTCCGTCTTTCATCGTCGATTTTACTGATGGAATCACCGAGGGATTCAAACCGAGATCTCTGTACAATGACTTGACCAATTCTCCATCAGAATTGCCGATGGAATCACCGACAGAATGAATATATCACCACTCTGCCGACCATTTCCTCCCTAATTTCTCCTTCTTTTCTATCCCAACTCTCCCATCCCAAACTGCAAACAACCACCCCCTAAAAAAAAAATCCTCTTCTTCTCAACACAAGTCATATTTCTTTAAGTTTTGTTGTCACAACATCCGTGTTCTGATTTATTGTGGATTTTATCATTTTTTATAAGTAAATCTATCTTTTTTCATTTTAACATTTAAATGTCAATTTTATTGTTTTTTTAGTATATGTATTTTGTTAGTGTATGTACATGTTTTATTGTTATTTCTCACACAAACATGTAGTATATGAATGTATAAATTTGTACTTGTTATGATTTATTTTAGATTTTATAAAATTATATTTGTTTGTAAATTGTTGAAATTTTGTTGAATTACTGAATTATATGTGTTATGGTGAAATAATTAATAACTTGTTTAACGAGTCCGTTTTAATTTTTATCAATGCTATTGCGAAATTGTAATTTCTATAAATTTATATGTATAAATTTGTATGGATGTTGATAATTAATAATGAATACTTATGAGAAGTTGTAATTAGCTTGTTGGATAATCTCGAGGTAAACCCATTTTTTTGTTAATTAATACCTAACATGGTTAATTAATACATGTTGTCATTATAATTTTATAGAGGTTCGATAGAAGTCATGGATGATCGTTCATGGATGTATCGAGATTAACCCTAGTATTGCGGAGGATGGATTATTGTAACGGGGTTTAGGGTTTTATTAATTTCGCAACATCTATTCCCAGAAATTTTATTGGAGGCGGTATTAGGTGTCCATATAGGAAGTGTCAAAATAAAAAGTATCTGTATCCAGATGTTGTAATGGTGCATCTTCTACACAAAGGATTTATGGAGAATTACCTGTATTGGTATGCACACGGATAACTATTTGTTCGTAATAAGAGCATGAAAAACGGGTGTTTGGGTCAACTTCTAGTGTTACCAACGTGCATGGAGTTGCAAATGACAACAGTAATCCTTACATGAATATAGTTATGGATTAAATGAGAATGGTGGAGTGATGGTGCATCATTCTAACGACGAAATATGGAAACACTTTAACAATGTGCATCCTTACTTTTTATCTGAATCAAGAAACGTGCGTCTTGGGTTGTATACAGACGGATTCAACCTATTCAGGTCATTTGCTGCTTCTTGTCATAACCTATTTTTTGGTTATTCCCCAAATTCACCTTCTCTCTTCCAATATATATATATATATATATATAAACCAAAACAGTGCCATTTTGAGGCGTCACTATTTCTTCTTCTTTTTCCCCTGGACATCCAGTAGGGGAAGAGACGTTTTTTGTTTTCTTCCCCTTGCTTCTTCCTCTCCCTCCCACGTGCTCTGTTAGAGCCAAAACCAGACGCCACCCGCCTCATGATGATAAGACAGAGAAGTCGTGCCCTGCAAGCAACGCCTCCATTGGCCACCTTTACCGGCACCGTGACAGAGCAGGAGGCATGTGCGCCCCATGTATGGGCAGCGATGGGACGAGGCAGGGTCGACCTTGCTCCCCCTGCCCATATAAATACTGTCCCAAAAGGAAGAAAGAAAAGGAGGGGAAAAGGAAGGGAGACCGAGAGAGAGAGACCGACAGTTTTTGAGAGAGAAGGGAGAGATCGAAAGAGGGAAACAACAGTTTTTGTGAGAGGAAAGGGGATGAAAGGAGGGAAACAGTAGGGATTTTCGAGAGAGAAAAAGAGTGAAGGGAAGGGACCGAAATGGTAGGAACTAGAGGGAAGAAAAACCGAAAGAGGGAGACAGAGGGAGTTTTTTTAGAAGAGAGAAGACAGGAGAAGAGCGGTGACAGAGAGGGAAGAAACAGAACCGAATAGAGAAGGAGAAAAAAAACAAAACAAAAAAAAAACTAAAGAGAAAACATAAGGGCTGATATCTTCGCAGAGAAGGAGGAGGAGCAACATCGCAGCTGCCACCGGGCTTCCAGTTGATATCTTTGTAGAGAAGAAGGAGGAGCAGCACAGCAGCTGCCATCTCCCCCCTGCTGCAACACTGTGAAGAAGAAGGAAAACAGCAGCACTGGTTGTCATAACCACTGTGCTGCGACTCCGCCATTTCTGTTCCTCCCCATCGCCACCGCGGCAACTCCACCTTGAGCCATCATCAAAAAGAAAAGAAAAAGAGGAAGAAGAGATAGAGGAGCAGGAGATAGAAACGGGAAGGAGAAGAAACACAAAAAAAAACACAGAACAAAGAAAGGGCAGAACCGCCGTCTGGCATCTCCATCCACTGCGAGCATACCGCCTGACCGCCGCCGTTAGCCTCCGCCACCAACAGCACTGCCTCGCCACTCCGGGTAACCTCCTCACCCTCGTTGCCCCTATTTTACGTGCCCTTCCTTTTCTTTCATTTACATGTAGAACGTGACTCACGTTCTGTAGCAAATGAAGTAATTAGGTAGTTATTGTGCTGAGCACAATAACTACCTAATTACATTCAGCTGGTTACTGTGCTGAACCAGCCGTATGTTTTGTTGGGCCGGAACATCAGCCCAACCGCGTCTGTTTGTTTTATTGGGCTGGAACATCAGCCCAAGCCATGCGGCTGGGCTGAGTCCATACAGGCCCAACCCCCACAATTAGGCCGGGTCTGGCCCACTTCATTTCTTTTTTTTTGTTTCAAAAAATATATTTTCGAAGAAATTGAGATTTCCCCGCATATTTGTTTTACGCCATTTTGATGAATAACTCATAACTAACCAAATCTTAAATTTTTCAATTACAAGATGAATAATTTGCCACGTGGTTCAGAACACATATAAGTACTATCAGAAACTCATTATCTCTTGCAAAACTATTGTATATCATTATAAAATTCTCGTTTACTGTTCATTGTTGTACATTCATTATATACAAGGTTTATCCAATGAGAATGAGTGCTACTAAGTTATTGTCTTTACTAAGCCTGGGCCTGAAAGAAAAGTTCAGTGTTACAACATATGTTTTTTCAATGGATATGTGTTCCATACTAAAGAATACGGACATGGAAGAAAGATATACAATAATGATGTTTGTGTTAAGGGATCAACTTGTAGTGAGTTAGAAGTTGACTACTACGGTAGATTAGAAGAGGTCATCGAATTACAATATCATAGCGAACATAATGGAGTGTTTTTATTCAAATGCTATTGGTATGCACCACTAACAGAGGAATTAGAGTTGATCCTCACTATGATCTGGTCGAAATCAACTCAAAGCTAGACTCTGCAACGTAAACGATGTCTTTGTTTTCGCAAAACAATGTCAACAAGTTTATTGAACATACACCCCTTCCTTTAGAAAGGATCAATCAAGAGTTGATTGGTTATCCGTTTTAAAAACAAAACCCAGGGTCATGTCGAGATTGTTTAGGATGAGAATGAAGACACAAGTGTGCGAGATGAAGTCTTTCAAGTTAATGAGTTGGTTGAACCATATTGAGTTGCTCCTTCGATTGACTTGGAAGAAAATTTAAATTTTCGTGTTTTCGATGATAGTCTTGTTGATGTTGACGCAAAGGAGTTGAATGTTGTTTTCAACTCTAGCGGACAAGCAAATTAGATGAAGATGATGATGATGATATCCATATTGAAATTGCGATGAACCTGATGACTATTCAATTGACGACGAAGAAGAAGAAAATTCTGACCAACTATCAAAATGAAGCAACGTGTAAAGCTTTTTTTTTTTATGTAATATATATTATGGATGATATTTTGTAACACAAAATATTTATTTTATAAGTGTTAACTGTTGTTATTGTTTTGTACAACGGGCAGTTTGTAATTCAATTGTTTGCAGGAAGGTAAATAGACAATTCAAACATAATCTTTCATGCACAGTGCACGATCACCGACATTTATACCGACGGAATACACATCCATCAACATTTCACAGAGAGTTGAAAAATATTTACTGGAAATGCCACAATCACCGATGACTCTATAGACGGATACAGTCCGTCGATATTTCATAGAGAGTTACAAAATATTTACTGGAAATGCCACAATCACCGATGACTCTACAGACAAATATAGTCTGTCGGCATTTCACAAAAATGTTGCAAAAATATTTATTGGAAATGCATCATCGACGTTGATACCGACGGATACAGTCCGTCGGCATTTGGCGACGGTCCAAAATTACCGATAGAATTACCGACGGATGTTGCGAATTCCAAAGGGCGGGCATTAATACATCTCTTTCCCCGTACACTTGCCGACGGAATTACCGACGGATTGAGAAACATATGGAGGGTAATTAAAAAATTTTGGGGTGAAATTCAAAATTTACTTGTATTTCCATTTGCTTCAAATCTCTTGTTTTTTTTGCTTGTAATCTCTAGTTATATCTTCAACAAATTAAAAGGTATGTATTTCCATTTAATATGCTTAATGATTTTATTTTTTATATTTTCTTTGTTTTAGTTAATGTTATTTTTGTTATGTTTTCTATTTTGATGTACTTTTATAATGTAGATAAAGTCTTGAAATAAACACATTATTAAGGTAAGCATTTTTCATTCATAAAGTCTGTAGTTTTTTTTTTGTAATTTGTTGAATATATTTTATTGTTTCTATTGCCATAATAATTGAATACTTTGTTGAATTTTAATTGTTATTGTTGAATTTACCTTGTAACCATAATAATTGAATACTTTGTTGAATTTTAATTGTTATTGTTGAATTTACCTTGTAATTAGTAATTGAATATATAAGAATAAAGTTTAATTTTACTCTATTATTGCATGATATGTGTTTGATTATTTTCATTAATTTTAATTGTTATTTGTATAGATGTTATGTTCTATATAAGATTTTTGAATGGGGTCAATTGGTTGTGGCTATTTTCAATATTTGTAGGTTTGAAACTTTAGGTAGTCTTCAGTATAGGAGAGGTGCTGCCAATTTTTTTTAACAAACAAATTTAATTATGTAATTATTTGTATAAAATTGTGTAGATGCGTAGAATGAAATCAACAGCTCATTGTTCACATATGGTCGCCGCTAGTTCTTCTAGCATTAAGGATGACATGTGCTTAGGTGTCGATGAAGAAGAGGCTCCTGCGCCGACTCGCGATGCTGCCTCTTCCAACGCGGTTTCACGGCGCAGAGGCGGTGTGCCTTCACAGTGGAATCAATTCACCCACAAGTATGAGACACTTTGGAAGGACGACCTTTCAATGTAAGTTTGTTTTGGTTTTTTTTTTTTTAATTATAACATAATTTATGAACAAGTAATCAATATTTCCTGAATGAAGACCTTATATCGATGCATAATTTATTGTTATTTTTTATTTTAAATAAATTGTTTATACACAGGAAAAATTTGATTGGGATAGAGCGCTTGACAATGTTGTGAAGAGGGTATGAGAAAATCACTCGGCAACTAGGTATGACACCGAAAACAGTATGATTTTTTTTAAAAAAATTAAAATCTAATTTGTCACTATGAAAGTAGATTGCGTGATTTTTGGTATGAAGTACAAAAAAAAAACAAAACAAAAAAGCGAGAGATAATGGTCTCCAAGGCTGGAACGACATGGCGGTTTGGAGGGATTTCAAACCGCTATATATCTTTGGAGATATATGCCCGCAATATATTGAGCATGTGATGTCTGAGCGGTTCACACGATGCTCACATTCCGATGCTGGCAATCAGAATTAGCAAATTCATGGTTTAGTGACAACGCACATCGATGGCTCCGTTCCGTTTGCTGCATATGCGAAATGAATGGTAAGATTAATGTATATGAAATATATCGTTATTTCAATTTGTTGTTACTTAATTATTTTTTTTTTCTTACAGGCTACGTTTCTTGGACGTGAGCTGAGCCCAATGAAGCTGTTTGTGGAGACACACGCGTAGAGTAAAGACTGCCAAAAGGGGGTGCAACAGTTCGTTGACAACTGCGCTCAACACTTTATGGTCTGTTTGTTCAACCATTTTATTTCATAAGTTATGATTTTTCTTGAATTGAATATGATGATTTTTTTTAAAAATTTTCAGGAGACCTATAATAACCGGTTGAGGGAGAGATATGAGGACGATCCTTTGACCCTTCTGGATTTCGATCCAGATTTGTGGATGGAGGTAGGATCGTTCGTGGACCCGATAAAAATCGGGTGTACGGGCTCTCCAACACTACGGCTGAGAACCTTTGGGCGGCCCGTAGTGTCTCAACCGTTGGGAGCTCCCAATTAGTATCGAGCACTCAATCTAAGGAATTTATGGCCTTGCAGCAACACATGACTCATCTCACCGAAAAATACGAGTAACTATTGGTCATGAACATGACATCACAAAGTGGTGATACTCGGCGAATTATGAACAACACATGGCTCACATGGCTCATCTCACTGAAAAATAACACTCGGCGAATTATGAACAACTTCACCAAATGGTCATGAACATGACATCACAAAGTGGTGATACTTGTGCAGCCCCTTTTTGGCCGTATGGTCCCGGAACAACCAGCCTCCTCCTCTTCTAGCTTTGCCTTTGTTCTAATTTAATATTTTTTTGAAACATATTCAATTTGTAATGAATATTATTTAAATTTTTTTTTTTTGATGTTTAATAAAATTTTATATGCATAATTCATTTTTCTTACTATTAATTTATCTAATTTTATATTATTTATTCTAAATATTTTTTTTAAAACCCCACTGGCGGATTTACAAACGGAATGCATCCGTCGATATTTTACAGAGAGTTGAAAAATATTTACTGGAAATGCCACAATCACCGACGCTTTTACAGACAGATATAGTCCGTTAGTATTTATAGAGAGTTTAAAAATATTTACTGCAAATGCCACAATCACCGACGGAATAAATTCGTCGGTATATTTCTAGCGGGAATGTTTTTTTGGAGCGCATTTTTCGTCTGTAAAAACATCGGTAATATTTTTTCCCCAACAGACTTAGCGACGAAATGTGGTATTATCGACAAAAGACATGCCGATAAACGATTTCTGTTGGGGATTTAGACGGTAAAAAATTTACCGACGAAGTCTGAATCTCATATCGATGGATTATGTCTGTCGGTAAAATTGTGAAATCTTGTAGTGTAATGTCACAATCATAAATAGTAAATTTAAAAGGGTAAAAATGGTATAAAAGACCAAAATTAATTGCTAAATATTTTTAAAAATAAAAAATAATTAAAATTAAATTAAGATTGTATTTTAAAAACACAAAAAATAAGACTGTGAAAAACATGTTAGAGCATGTTTGTCAAACATATCTGTAGTTGAAAAACATAGGTTTAAAATTTTTTTAAGGACTTGTTTGCCAAACCTTAGGTAAGATGCATTATTAATTATTTTTTTTATTCCTAATGGTATGTTGTGCTTATTTTACCATTGGTCAATCTAAATAAGTCTACTGTGATGAGTTAAACTGATGATAAATTTTATGCTTATTAGTTCTAAAGTCATAGTTATTTTTGTCATTTCTATTTTTTTTTTTGATGAATTGGTATTTTTATGCCTATTTACTCCATATCATGACATGTGACTATCAATAGTTTATCAAGTGATTTAAGTGAATAATTAGGTGAGTTTTTATTGAGCTCATTGATCCAAACTCAAATCTTAAAAGGAAATGTTGCTAAATATTTTTTTATACAATAATGATCTATGGACAATGACATGTTCGAACTCATTTATTCTATAGTATCAAGGTTCAATCATAAGTTTTGCTGAATGATGATTTTATACCCTAGTCTCAAAATGTTCAAGCAGTAACAATTGTGAGTTGATATATTTAGTTGTGGGATCTAATTACACTAACATTCAAAACTTTATGAGAAACTAATACACTAGTGACACTCAACTAATATTAGGATGGAAATTTTAAAATGAATACATATTTCAAAAACCAAGAAAGTATATGTGCTGCTCCCCATTAATATTTGCTGCTCCCCATTAATATTGATACCTCAAATACTATGACTATAGGTGAATAAAAAAAATTATTTTTTCTATGATTTTGAAAAAGGAGATTTTTGTAATAATAGCTTTTCAAAGCTTTTTAATTTGGGATAAATTTTAATAGGTTTTACAAATAAATTATAAAACCGTAGTCATATTCGAAAGCAATGTAAAAAAATACTAAAACAA
>Ga0325411_1009609_pt1 | contig 10298 bp, 10 predicted proteins | sample PopdelMetagenome_13_FD_206181 | JGI IMG/M metagenome (GOLD analysis project Ga0325411, IMG submission 206181) | Populus deltoides microbial communities from Bellville, Georgia, United States - Xylem-PdIQD-R4 | ecosystem: Host-associated > Plants > Phyllosphere > Stem > Wood/Secondary xylem...
CTGTCTTCTCTCTTGGTCTCCCTCCTTTTTCTTTTCTCCCCTTTAATTTCTAGTGTTTCGGTCTGCTTCTCTTCACTCCTTTCTCTCTAAAAAATCTGTTTTTCCTCTCTTTCGGTCTCTCTTTTCCTCCTTAAAAACTGTCGGTCTCTCTCTCGGTTTCTCCTCCCTTTCTCTTTCAAAAAATCTTTCCAGCCCCTCCTGTTTCTGCTTCTTTCCTTCTGTTTCGGCCTCCCTCTCCTTCTCCAAAATTTTCCCCCCCTGGTGTTCCTCTCTTTCTCAAAAAATCGTCCCCCCCCCCTTTTAGTTCTGTTCTCTCCCCTGTATTTATAGGCAGCCGGGGGAGAGGTTCACCATACCCTGTCCAAGTGCAGGGCATGGTGGTGTGGGAGTTGCAGGGTATGGTTGTGTAGGTGTGGGTATGGGTTATGCGGGATTTTTGGGCAAGTGGGGTGGAGAGAGAGAAGGGAAGAATAGTGGGAAAATTTTCAAAAATATCCTTCTTCTCCCCTGTCTCTGCATTTGCAGGGGAGAAGCTGCACCGTGTCGTTCAAAATGGCACCGTGTATTTTTTTTTTTTTTGAAGAAAAGAAAAACAAAATTTGGAAGTGATCCAAAATTGGGTTATGACACATGAAACGGCGTCGTTTTGGACAAAACGCGCCGTTTCATTTAAATATGGCGTCAACATGTCAACTTCCAAATCAATCCTTAATTTATTTTTTGTTCATTTTAATTGCATCCCTGTCAACTTCAATCTCCGCCCTTATAGTTGGCCGCCTCTTTCACTTTGGTCCTTGGTATCTAATTTATGCAATTGGACCCTCAATTGATCAATAAACTTCTAATTTTTTCAATTTGGCCCCTGATTTTGTTAATTACAGCCCCTCTATTTACGCGCCTTTTCCAATTTGGTCCTTGGTTTCGGATTTCCTCAATTAAGTCCCTAATTGGCCATTAAACCTCAATATTTATGCAATTAAGCCCCTGATTTGGCCTAATAAATTCCTAAAAATTATAATTTGACCCCAGAACTTTAATTTCTTCCAATTAAAGCCCAAATTAACTTAAAAAACAATTTTCCTTACAATCAAACCCTCTATAAATTCAATTAAACCTTCCATAAAATCCAATTAAGTCCATAAACATCCAATTTTAGACTTTTCTCTTCAAATTAAATTTTCCTTTCCCACAGGGCTCTCATCATTCAAGCATATACTGTAAAAAAATTCAATCCTTGTATTTTTGAACCTTCTTAATCAATTTTTCTGATCCTTTCCTGAGCGCTCCAACCTTCTATTATTTTTCTAATTTCTTCCAGCTATATATTTATATATTTATTTTTATTTTTGTGTGGGGACCCAAAAATGGGTTACAACAGATGCCCCCTCTTTATAATGCTTACGAAGCAGGGGTTTTGCGAAGTAAGTTTTATAAAGATAAACCAAACTGAACTCCCGAAACTGATCTGGTCGAAGCTTGATCGATCTGAAACTTTGTCTTTACAGCAATCCTCCTCAGCCCAAAAAAAAACTATGATAAAAATTTAGTCATCTCGAGATCCCTATCTGGCGATCCTTTGAATTCTAACCTTAGTTTGATTAACATGGAATTCCATCCGAGATCCCTTTTGACGATCTCTTTTAACTAAAAATATCTATTTCTGTAGTTTGGCCAACCTGAAATCCCATATGGCGATTTCCCTTAGCCAAAGCTAACATCGTTATTACGGTTGGGTTAACCTGAGATCCCTTCTGGCGACCTCCTTTAACCAAAACCAAAAAAACTGTAATTGTAGCTTACTCAACTTAGAATCCCATCTGGCGATTTCCTTTAACCAAAATGAAATATGAGGTCCCTTCTGGCGACCTCCTCAATATCGAAATACGAGATCCCTTCTGGCGATCTCCTTTAACCAACAACCTATAATTATAGCTCAATCAACTTGGAATCCCATCTGACGATTCCCTTTACCCAAAATGAAATATGAGGTCCCTTCTGGCGACCTCCTTTGACCAATATCGAAATGCGAGATCCCTTCTGGCGATCTCCTTTAACAAAAAAATCTTGGAATCTCATCTGGCGATTCCTTTTAACCGAAGTTGAAATATGAGGTCCCTTCTGGCGACCTCCTTTGACGAATATCAAAATACGAGATCCCTTCTGGCGATCTTCTTTATCAAAAAATCTTGGAATCCCATATGGCGATTCCTTTTAACCAAAGTTGAAATATGAGGTCCCTTCTGGCGACCTCCTTTGACGAATATCGAAATACGAGATCCCTTCTGGCGATCTTCTTTATCAAAAAATCTTGGAATCCCATCTGGCGATTCCTTTTAACCAAAGCTGAAATATGAGGTCCCTTCTGGCGACCTCCTTTGACCAATATCGAAATACGAGATCCCTTCTGGCGATCTCAATCAACTTGGAATCCCATCTGACGATTCCTTTTAACCAAAGCTGAAATATGAGGTCCCTTCTGGCGACCTCCTTTGATAAATATCGAAATACGAGATCCCTTCTGGCGATCTCCTTTAACCAATCAAAAAATCTATTTTGTAAATCGGTCAACCTGGAATCCCATTTGGCGATTCCCTTTTACCGAAGCTAATATCGATGTTGTTCTTTATTTATTTATTTATTTATTTTTTAAGGTTCTTCTCGTTATTCCAGAATCAAAACCGTGATTCTTTGCTATCATCAACTTAATGATTCTTTCTTCGTCCATAATTTTGTTGGATTACATTAAGGATTCCTCCTGTAACGATTCAAAAATAATGCAATGATTTATGATTAGATGCCATGCATGCATTCGTACCTGGTTTTGAAACATAGGTCCCATCATCTTCTTCTAATTCATGAAGCTCCCTGTTGACATGAGCATGCTTTTGAAGTCGTATGCTGGATTCATTTCTCGCGCTGCCTCCTTTTTACCTATCATATCTTTGAGAAGAAGTCTTCGACTTTTTACAAGTAGCCTTTTTTTCCAAAATGTATGACTTGTCATTGCCTTCTTTGTCATGCTTTTATCAAATGCTTTAACATATCTTTTTCAAATCTACGGGCTCTCAAAACGTTTTAAAAAAACGTAAAACTTTTCATGAAATATCTTTTATTGCCCCCAGTGTGAGGTGTGATCCTAGTCCGAGTTTTTTCTAAAGAAGAAATTCATTCCGGCTCAAACAGGACCACCAACGATAAACTCTTTAGAGAGTGAAAGGATAATGATCCTTTTTCTCATTTCAAAATGCACATTATTAGGATTGATAAACTCTATTTTTATCTTGAAAGAAATTTACAGGTGTTTTATCAATTCATTATGCTATCCAGAGGTAAGGTTGTACTTCAAGGGTAGCTTTTCTTAAATTTCATCTTTGACCGATTTATGATATTTTCTTTGTAACCTCTCAACCTTGTTTAAAAATTGCATAATCTCATCATTTATTTAAAGAAAAGGTGGGCTCAAAGACAAACACAAAATCTAGCTGACATCATGAGCCTTGATTGTCAACTAAAGAAAATAAAAGCAAATAAAAGCAATGACAAAAGCATGCTAAGGCAAATAAAGTTGGTTTACATTTTGAAACACTACGGGAGCTTCTTGGGTCACCCTGTTCTGAAACTTCTCACCCTGAGCCAACTTGCGCACAAAGGTCTTGGCGGAGACTTTTTCTAGTGTGTGGAAAGTCAACCGTGGCAGAGCTTCATCTTCCTTCCCCACTTGTGTTTCCTTGTCATCTCCTTCAATCTCACCTTCTTCATTATTGATAATTTTTTTACCAAGGTTTTCCAACCCTTTATCCACTTGTGTCATGACTAGGCAATGGTTTTGAATTGATGTTGGGTGTGTCTTCAAATGACACCCATCCTATCTTGATGAGCTCCAACAACCTTTTCTTGAAAGCGTAGCACATTTCAAGACCATGCCCGGGGATACCAGCATGGTACTCGCAAGTCAACTCGGGCTTGTACCAGATGGGGAATGGTGGTTGTAGTGGTAATGTGGGGATAGGAGCTATTTGTCCAATGCTCAATAGTTTGGCATACATGTCCTTCAAAGGCATGGGTAATGGTGGTAGTTGTTCTGAAATGTATCTTGTGTTTGGTCTGTGGTGGTTGTTTTGGTTGTTTGGTTGGTTATTTGCTCGATTAGGGGAAAAAGGTTTGTTAAAGTTTATGTGGGCAACATGAGAGGTAGGTATTTGTGGGTTATATGAATCCACTATCTTGCCATTGGACCCGCCTTCGAAGTTGTTAACGTGACTTTCCATTTTTCTTCCAATAAAACCCTTCGTTTGCAATGGCTCAGCTATGCGTCCAGCTTTAATCCCTTACTCTATTCTTTCCGCTATGCGTACAGCATCATAGAAATGCTGAGCTGAGCGACCCATTAAATGCTCATAATATGGTGCCTTGAAGGTATTGGCAAACAAAGTCACCATCTCTATTTCTATTAAAGGGGGTTGGACATGCATTGCCTCATCCCTCCACCTTTACGCATATGCCCTTATTGACTCTTGGCTTCTTTTCTCCATTGACATTAGACTTGTTCGATCTGGAGCGATTTCCAGGTTAAACTTGTACTGCTTAAGGAACGCCTCCACTAAATCTCTCCAGCTCCTGATCCTAACACTGTCTAACCTCATGTACCAGCTCAAAGCAGATCCTGCTAGGCTATCTTGAAAGAAATAAATTGGCAGTTTATCATCGCGGATTACTTCCGCCATTTTATTACAGTAGGATCGAAGGTGAGTGTTTGGGCATTCCAAACCAGTGTACTTGATGAATTCTGGTATCCTAAAATCTTTTGGGACCACGATGTTTGGTACCATAGATACTTCAGCTGCTCGCATAGGGTCAAACCAGTCATTACCCTCAACTGCCCTTTCTTCCAAAGCATATAGCTTGTCCTGGTCCATCAAACTAGGAGACCTATTATCCGGGGTTCTCTCCGCTGTTAAGTCAACAGTGATTGGAGAATGATTTGGCTGGATAGGGGCGATAGGCACAAAATGTTGTTCATTGGCCGAGTTTGCCCCCTGGTTTTGAGATGCTTGAGGGATGTGAGCTGCTGGCGCTCCTTCAGGCGGTTGAGCTGATGTTCCCTCCCCATTCTTAGCTCTTAGAAGTTGCTCGAGTAGGTCGGTCAGCCGAGAAACTTTATTTTTTACGGATTCCAACTCGGTCTGATAATGTGACTCTAAGTGAGCTCTTTCTTCGTTCTCCATCCTCGATCTGGACCGGGTGTGGTGGACTTTGGATGTGGGACCTATGTTTCATGATCTGGAATGCGTATGATAAATTAAAAACAAAATGCATGATGAAAATATGGTGCACATGATGTGAAAAAATTTTAGAGCTGATTCATGACTTTTGTAATCCTTTAGGCAAGATTTCCAAGTCGACCTGATTACTGTAAAGGAGGGTTTGCCAAGTTCTTATCATAGTAGCTTACCAAAACACATTAGAAAGAAAAATAGGTCATGGCCTTCTTATAAATAGAAGTCGCTAATACAAAATGATAACAGAAAAGGGCATTATACATTGCTACCCTTAAAAGGCATTTCCTCTATTAGCTAAGTCCCCAATAAAAGAGGTGATGGCCCCCATGTATTCTCGATACTTTGAAGCATCATTTCCAACTTGGGTGGCTTGTTGTTGCAACCTTTCCGCATAGCGGGCTGCTTGCTCGACCTGCTTTGTCACATGCCTTATATTATCATGGAATACAGTGTTATCTGCAATTATCACTTTGTTGCTGGCTCCTAAAGATTCATTACTTCTTTCCAACACTCGAACCATATCCTCCGACCGTGACAACTTGTCCCTTACCCTCTACAATTCTTCCTTTTCTATATCCAGCTCAGCAATTTTGGAGTTAATTTGAACTGCAAAGTTGTCCATGTAGTCTTGACATTCTTGACGTTCTTGCTTAGCCTTACTCAGCTCCTCCTCCATCTCGAAGTAATGGCTTCTCAACTCCCTCAACTCTCCTTCTCGTATCTCGATCTCAGATTGTAAAGCCATCATCCTTCCTTTCGAAGATTCAGCTCTCTTCTGGTAATCTCGCATATCAGACTCAGCGGCCTTTCTTGCGCTTCTCTCTTCCTCAAATTGCACCATATATTGAGCTCTGATCCTTCTTTCCTCTTCTATGTCGAGCTGGGCTAGCCGATTCTTCTCCTTTTCAACTTCTACTTTCCTTAAAAGAATGCTCTTTCCCTTCTTCAAGGAATCCATCATCTCTTTGTCAACATTCATCTTGCCTTTTGTTGATCTCTTAACCTTTGCCAACTCTTTTTCTGTGAGCCCATTCTTCTTAACCAGCTCATCATATTCGGTCATTCGATTCTTTAACTCAGCCTGGACCCCTTTTGCTATTTCTTCAGCTACCTCGACCCTTTTCTGCCATTCCTTTAAAGACGTTAACTGCTTATCCTGTTTTTCCAACCACTGGTTCAAGTAAACCCTCATCGTATTTTCTTCCTCTAACTGACTTTCTAATATCTGTTGCTGCCCTTTACTTTTGCTGAGATCAATTATACATCGTTCTAGCTGCTTTCTTAACTCTTCCTTATTATCAGTTCTTTTCCTTTTTGGCTGCTCCATCGCTGATTCTGGATGTTCTTGTGTTGAGAAATCCCTCACTTCAGAAAGCGCTTCATTCCTCCAAACTGCATAATTCTGGCTTAATGATGTTTCAAAATTGCTCCCTTCTTCCCTTTTTACCATTAGGGGTCTTTCCCAATCTTGTCGGATAAGCTCCATCTCTTCGAGGAACGGTTGGTGCTTGAATAAACCGATGAAATCAGCTAAACCTAGAGTTCTTGGTGCATACTGCATTCCACCCAACTACCTTGTTACGAGGGCGGGGGCGTAACTGATGTACCCGGTTACACCAATCAAAGGAACCCATATCTTGCTTCCAACGCTCATTGTGCAGATGGCGTTGTTCATCCATGGTGCTTTCCATTTGAAGTTGCTCCTTGGCAATGCTGCATATTTATCTATCCATGCTTTCTCATCCCAATTCTTCCAAGTCTCATCCATGGTAACCTTTAATGGTCGCAGGTCAAACCACCAAAAGTTGTTAAAAATGTCCCTTGGTGTTTCGATATGACTGATAATCCATAAATACAACATAGGGATGCAACATCTCATGGCTCCTTTTCCATGCATTCTGCAGTGGTTGAGTGATAACATGGTTTCTCCCAAAATGGCTGATGAGGGATTGATCCGGTCACGCTCGTATTCTATGAAGACACTTGCTGCTTCCAAACTGATGACTCCGATTTCGGAAGGGAACAATACTAGTCCAAAAATGGCGAAGGCCACCAACCTGTATCGTTCCTCTCCCAACTTGCCTTCTTCAGCATTTTTCTTTATTCAGGCTTCAATGACCTTCCATTTGAAACCCCCCTCGGCGACTCTACATTGGCTGATCTTTCCCAAGCCTAATAAACTAACTACCTCCGAAGCTGTGTCTTTAAATCTTCGCCTTAGGTAGATCCTGTGGCTGTTGTTTGGAAAATCTAGAATCCTTTCATATTCCTCCAAAGTCGGTGTCATATCGATGTCCCCAAAGGTAAAACACCGATAACTAGGATCCCAAAAATTCAGTAGGGCTTTGATTGTTGCTGCTTGTACGGGTAACCTCATTAGTTGTGCAATTCTCCCATATTGCCTTTCAAAAATAGTCTCATCAATATACTCCATAATAGACAATAACTTCCCCAAGTCATTTATCATGTGATTTATCTTGGTAATGCAAGGCAACTTACTAGCATCGATTCTTGGGCATTTCCCTTCAGCTACCTGAGTCAACTCGGATTCTTGCCCAAACTCTTGGAAAGATAGGTACTTAGTCATGATTTCAGCTCAAAAACCTGGATTGATGAATTTAACATTATTAATCATGATGCAAATGAATGTAAGATACATATCCTAAGGACAAGCTCTATTTATTAAGTGAGAACGGGTAGGTTTTCTATCTAGTCTTGAAGGGTCTCATATCTGCCCAGTGACGTTCTTCGTAAAGACAGTGTGGGGGCGTTGCAAGGAACAGTTAAGGTACGTATACCCACCATTACCAAGCAGGCACTCAGATATGAGTTGGGTGTTTCACGCATCTGAACCCTGACCAATAGTCATAGGGCAGATCGCTAATCCCCCACCTAACTTAAAGCTTGTGTGTGCTTCTCAAAATCAAAGTATGTGATGCATGTGACAATTCTATAAGATGCATGAGACAGTTCTATACAATGCATGAACAATATGTGTAAAATATTTAAAGCACATAAGCAGATAACAAAAGGAAAGGCATATTAACAATAAACACACGAAAACAAAAACAAATCAGACAAAAACAAAGCTTAGTCCACAAGGTCCCCAGCGGAGTCACCATTCTGTCGCACGGGTGCGGCGTCGTGGCAAAAATATAAGTCCCACTTTAAATCTAAAATGTAAACCTATCTATATCTATTTGACAAATATGGGGAGACAAGAAAATATTGTCTTTTGTTGGTGAAAAATGGAATGGGAGTCGCCACCTAGTATTTTGGTCACTAGGAACCCTAACTGGTCTTGGAGATCGGGTACGGGGACTGGTTGCGTAAAGGAAAGGTATTAGCACCCCAAATATGCCTTACCTAAGGTAAGCTGCATTGTTTGATTGTCTGATAAAAAGCTAAAGTGTTATTGTATTTCTAGTTGTTGGTCCGTCTATGGTTCAAGAAAAGTCCTTCTCAATAAGGAGGTCCTTATCTTATCGGGTAAAACCCTAACCGTTCTAACGTCTATATGAAAGATATATTTTTAATATCAGGAATACGTTTTACTTATAAATTCGTAATCCAGATACTAAAAGAAGACAAAAAGATTTTTTTAGAATTTTTGAAATATTGGCCTAGTTCTCATGGCTTTAACATTCAATTTGAATGGAGAACAACTACAATATTATTGGTATGTAGGTTAGATTAATTTTTTTATTATAAAAAAATATTTGGGTGTTTCTAACCTATTTTCTAGTAGAAAAAAATTAAACCGTGTGGGGGTTAATTCAACATAACCCGATCAACTTGAAGGGTCTAAAAACAATTCGAACAACTGTTAAAAATATAATTTAACTAAAAGAAACTATAATATGACTTCTTTTTTTCTAAAAAAGATATTAAGATGAAAACATATTGAATCGACCTAGATTAATATGAGTTAACCTATAAAGACCGCAACCTGGATCATGATATTGAGATAACTCCATAGAAAATAAATCAAAATAAATTATGAAATTCAATTATCAACCAACTCAATGTTAAATGATGAATTAAAAAAAAACAATTTAAGTCGACATAGGTTGCCTTGTCAAAGCCACAACTCGGGTTATGTGACAGAGATAACCTTATAAAAAGTATATGAAAGCAGATTATGAAGCTCAATTCTTAATTATTCTGATATTGAAGGATAAAATTAAAAAAATTGATGAAAAAAAGAACACAAAGAAACTTGGGTTAACCCGCCAAACCCATAACTTAAGTAACGAGATCGATTAAATTTCATAAAAAAAAGTGAAGGGAGGCGGAGAGAAGGGTTGACCACTAGGTCATAAATAAAATAGTACTAATGAATTTACCAACAAAATTATTTGGTCAGACATTTCATATGTTATTTTATCGGTAAAAAATATCACATCAAATACAATTTGTCTTTTTAAAATTTATTGTAATATCATTTATAATTCTATATATATATATATATATATATATATATATATACTGAAAAATTATTTTTGTTGATATATTTATAGAGGAATATCATCATCAGATTAATTCTATCAATAAAGCCGTTGGTAAAATATCTTGCAGTCATTTGATTAAAATGCTGGTCTAAATAAAAAACAAACGTTAAAAAGAAGAAGAAAAAGAAGATGAAGATTAATTGATGTGATGGGTCAATCAGTGGGAAAACAAGAGAACTAGACGTCAGAAATTGTCGAGGATATGAAAATATTTTTGAAGTTACTAGGAAGGGAAGGGATCTCAGGATAACAAGAAACATGTGGTTTTATATATATATATATATATATATATATAATTTCACACTTACGAAACATAGTTTTCCCTTGATTAGACCAAAAGGTAAACGTTGGTCGCCATGAGCATTCTCGAATAGGGAAATTAAAAAAAAATGGATGATTTATTATAATAAGGGTAAGGTAAAAAAATATAGTAATATCCTTGGAGATTTCATTATTTCGATACATTAATTCATATATTAATAGAACAAAAATTGGTTGTTCGGAAATT